>ENA-OPZN01000311-OPZN01000311.1-human-gut-metagenome-genome-assembly--contig:-NODE-311-length-16818-cov-2.101432_pt1 | contig 16818 bp, 18 predicted proteins | sample MGYA00242483_ERZ504503 | MGnify/ENA primary metagenome ERZ504503 (study PRJEB26092, sample SAMD00036285) | human gut metagenome | host: Homo sapiens | study: EMG produced TPA metagenomics assembly of... | reverse complement strand
ATCTATTTTTTCATTGGCATTATCATCCGTAGGCCAGAAACTCTTTTTTATTTCTTCACGGCTTACGCAAGTTCCTGCTTTTTTCATAAAGCATATTTAGTAAAGTGAGGTCTAATTTCTGAATGTTGCACTTTTTGTTTCCTATATACAACTCTTGTTTCTCCATGTCTATGTTCATACGGGTAAGGAGTGTTTGAGTATCCTTTTCCTTTTTTAAGAAAAATGAGTATGAAAATAAGAATCATCAATTGTCCGATGAGCCAAAAGAGTGTGTTGTCTATGTGTCGTAAAATAGTTTTTGAAGTCATAATTTACCCATGCTTGTACCTTGATGTTCTGGGTGATATCTACTATGTATCGGGGAGTATTGTATGCCGTTCGGGGAATTGCAGAACTTTGGTCGCTGTGTTGGGAAATGGATTTGTTATAATAAATAGTTCCGGTCCTGCCGGTTATGCCATGATCGGATAATATTTTTCTAAAGGTTGCATTTAACTCATCGGGCTTTATGGGTTTTAGTTGGGATAGAATGTATTGGTTCAGCATACGTTTGGCGGTCTGCTCGTCCAGACTGTCTTTAAAGGTATAGATTGTTTTTCCTTGTCTGGTTCTTATGGTGTAGCTTTTTACTTTTTGGTGTAGGCTGGGAGCGATAGTATACATTTTTATATCCCAGTTTGTAGGTTCGGGATGATAATAGCTGATGTAGGCAAGTCTTTCATTGTAATCTTCCGTAATGGCGGATTTGAAAGCGTGGTCTATTTGGGTATTCACTCGTTCGGCACTATTATGAAAAGCGATATAAACAGTATATAGAACGGTGATGGTGACTGCCATAAATAAGATAATGTGTTGTTTTTGCCCTTTTCATCGTATGAATTTTGAATGCAAAAAGTAAATAACGTTAAGGAAAAAAAAAAACAGGTGTTTATCTGATCTTTTTCTGAAAAAGGAGAAATTCAGAAAGAGTTCAGATAAATATTTGCAGAGATACAGGCTTTTCTTCTTCTTTGCGTCAGCAAAATATTTTGCGAATCAATAAAAGCAAGAAACGTATGAGAACAAAAGCTGTTTTATTTTTTCTCTTGTTATTGCCGGTATATGTGGTGAATGGCCAAGATGACAAGAGAGAGTATTTGAAAAAGGTGTTGGATAATTAGAGCAGATTAAGTCAGCAACGTATAAAGTAGAGGGCGAAGTCTGGAATCCTGGTGATACAATTCCTTCCAGTATTAGAAAATATATGGTGAAAGAGTTCGATAATCCGGCTGATTCTACGATAGGGGCAAGTTTTGTGAATTTGGGAACAGATGATGGTAAAGAGTTCCAATTCGGTTATAATGGTGAAGTACGTGTGTTGGTGAATCATGCTGTCAAGGAAATAAAAATCGATAATTTTACCACCAGACCGTTACCTTTCAGACCGTTGACCCCACCTTTCTTTAATTATTGCAAGAATATTGTCAGGTATACTTTGGAAACAGAAGACAGCATAGTTACCACATTGGAAGATTGTGGGGATTATTTTCATTTTAAACTTGTCATAAACGAAGATACACAAGTGGAGTTCTTTGGTAAAGCTTATCACATGCCTCCACCTCCTTTTTATGTAGAGCCGACCTCTATTTATGAACTGTGGATTCACAAGTCGAATGGTTTGCCTTATAAGAAACGGAGAGCGATGTCCCATAATATATCGGTGGAAACTTGCTGTAATGTGGAAATAAACAAAGAAACAATTGACAGGTTTGATGTTTTCGATTATGTTCCGCAAGGTTATGAAACAAAAAATATGATTATGGCGCTCCTTCCAGGAATATGGCCGCTAATCTGACGGGTAAGAAAGCACCAGAATGGACATTGAATGATATAAAGGAGCGTCCCGTGTCATTGAGTGATTTGAAAAGTAAGGTCATCTTGGTAAATATAACAGGAATAGGCTGTGGAGCTTGCCAGGCTTCTATCCTTTTCTGAAAGAACTGAAAAGAAAGTACCAAGAAGAAGAATTTTGAATTGGTAGCCATTGAAAGTTGGAGCCGGATGCATTCACTTCAGAATTATGCAAAGAGAAAGGAATTGAATTATATGTTTTTGGATGGAGATGATAAAGTGATAGAAGATTACCGGACGGGTGGGGCAGCTCCGTACTTTTTTATTTTGGATAAAGAACGGATTATAACGGAAAGTCATCCGAGGATATGGCATGGGAAAAACCGAACAAGGAAATAACGGAGGCTATAGAAGAATTGCTATGACTGGAATGAGGATGGAACAAAAAGTGAAAACTTTTGCAGACACATTTGTTCCATCCTCATTTATTTATATTCAGCATTCTGACGGTTGTCAGAATTGGAAGAACTTCTTGGCATTATTATAGCAGATATCTTCCACCATCTGATTGACGCGTTCTATTTCGCAAGCAGGGATTTCGCCGTTTTCCACATCATTACCCAGCAAGTTGCACAAAGTACGGCGGAAATATTCGTGACGCGGATAAGACAGGAATGAACGAGAGTCTGTCAGCATACCTACGAAGCGGCTCAACAAGCCTAACAATGACAGTGCATTCATCTGCTTTTCCATACCGTCTTTCTGATCGAGGAACCACCATCCGGAACCGAATTGAATCTTGCCTGGAATTGTGCCATCCTGGAAGTTGCCTAACATGGTGGCAATTACTTCATTGGCGCAAGGATTCAAGTTGTAAAGGATAGTTTTGGTCAGTTTTCCTTCTGTATTCAGGCGGTCAAGGAATTTAGCCATCGCTTTGGCGGTGGTAAACTCACCGATTGAATCGAAACCGGTATCAGGTCCCAGAAGTTTGAACATCTTGGTGTTGTTGTTGCGGATTGCTCCGATAGTGGACTGCTGGTCCATCCTTTTCCCAATCCATTCCCCAATACGATCAGCATGGCTGATTTGAATTTCAGAATTTCTTCCTTGGTCAGTTCTGTACCACCATATACCTTATTAAATATAGCATTGATTTCAGCATCAGTATAGTCTTCAGCATAAAACTCTTCAATTCCGTGGTCAGACAATTTACAACCTTGTTCAGCAAAGAAGTCATGACGTTTCCGCAAAGCAGCCACCATGTCATCGAAAGAAGATATCGTGACACCGCTTACAGCAGACAATTTTTCCATATAAGCACGGAAATCAGCGGGAACTTCTACTGCCATCGCCTTGTCCGGACGCCAAGTGGGAAGCATTTTAATTTCGAATCCGCTTTCACGGGTTTTGATGTGATATTCCAATGAATCTACCGGATCATCGGTTGTACAAACGGTTTCCACATGATAACGACGCATCATGCCTCGTGCGGAGTATTCCGGTTTGGCAAGCTTTTCATTACATTCATCAAAAATCTCGCGGGCAGTTTTCGGATTCAATACTTTATTGATTCCAAATGCGGTTTTCAATTCCAAATGAGTCCAATGGTATAATGGGTTGCGGAAGGTATAAGGAACTGTTTCCGCCCATTTTTCAAATTTTTCCCAGTCCGTGGTGTCTTTACCGGTACAATAACGTTCGTCCACACCGTTGGTACGCATGGCACGCCATTTATAGTGGTCTCCACCCAACCAGATTTCTGTCAGTGACTTAAACTGATAGTCATCAGCAACCATCTGGGGAATCAGGTGGCAGTGGTAATCGATAATAGGCATTTTAGCCGCATGTTCATGATACAACTTCTGCGCAGTTTCTGTCTGAAGCAGGAAGTTTTCATCCATAAAGTTTTTCATAAGTAGTCTTTTTATATCTATATAATTGTTGTTTATTTTGACTTTCAGTAAAAACTCATTCTAAAAAAGATGTCAAAGAGCATCTCTTTAGATTTATTAACCGTTATCGAACACGAAAGTAGAAATTTTTATTTGGAATAACAAAATTATTTGTATCTTTGCGGCGAAGATTTAAAGATTTTAAATGCTTGGTTCAATGATGATATATAAAAACTTAAATATATATTACCATTAAAAGAAAGCATGAATACTATGGGTACACAATAAAATCTGATTCGTCTTCAATAAGTACAGGTATGGATAAACACATAATATAATTAAAAATATGAAAGCATTAAACAAGGAGACAGCAGCAAAGACTCAACGTCCCGAAAGAATCATTCAATTTGGTGAGGGTAACTTCCTGCGTGCGTTTGTGGATTGGATTATCTACAACATGAACGAAAAAACTGATTTCAACAGCAGTGTGGTGGTGGTTCAACCTATTGAAAAAGGTATGGTTGACATGTTGAACGCACAAGATTGTCTGTATCATGTAAACTTGCAGGGTTTGGATAAAGGACAGGTGGTAAACAGCCTGACAAAAATTGATGTGATCAGTCGTGCCTTGAATCCTTATTCTCAGAATGATGAATTTATGAAATTGGCGGAACAGCCGGAAATGCGTTTCGTTATCTCTAATACGACAGAGGCCGGTATCGCTTTTGATCCTGCCTGCAAGCTGGATGATGCCCCTGCTTCATCTTATCCGGGCAAACTGACCCAGTTGCTGTATCACCGTTATAAAACGTTCAATGGTGACAAGAGCAAAGGTTTGATAATTTTCCCTTGCGAATTGATTTTCCTGAACGGCCATAAACTGAAAGAAACCATCTATCAATATATTGATTTGTGGAACTTGGGTGAAGACTTCAAGCAATGGTTTGAGGAAGCTTGTGGTGTCTATGCTACTTTGGTAGACCGTATTGTGCCGGGATTCCCCCGCAAAGATATCGCTGCTATTAAAGAAAAATTGCAGTATGATGACAATCTGGTGGTACAGGCAGAAATCTTCCATTTGTGGGTAATTGAGCTCCGCAGGAGTCGCCAAGGAATTCCCTGCCGACAAAGCCGGTTTGAATGTATTGTTCGTTCCGTCTGAAGCTCCTTATCACGAAAGAAAAGTTACTTTGCTGAACGGTCCTCACACAGTGCTGTCTCCGGTAGCTTATCTGTCTGGAATCAACATTGTGCGCGAGGCTTGCGAGCATGAAGTGGTAGGTAAATACATTCATAAAGTTATGTTCGATGAGTTGATGGAAACCCTGAACCTGCCGAAAGAAGAATTGAAGAAGTTTGCGGAAGATGTTTTGGAGCGTTTCAACAATCCGTTTGTTGATCACCAGGTGACTTCTATCATGCTGAATTCATTCCCTAAATATGAAACTCGCGACCTCCCGGGCTTGAAAGTTTATCTGGAGCGTAAGGGTGAGTTGCCTAAAGGTTGGTATTGGGACTGGCGGCTATCATCACTTATTATAAAGGTGGTGTTCGTGCTGACGGTGCTGAGATTGTTCCGAACGATGCTCCTGAAATCATGAATCTGCTGAAAGAACTTTGGGCTACAGGCTGCACTCAGAAAGTGGCGGAAGGCGTGTTGGCAGCAGAATCTATTTGGGGTGAGAACTTGAACAACATTCCGGGTTTGACCGCCGCAGTAAAAGCTGATCTTGACTCTATTCAAGAAAAGGGTATGCTGGAAACAGTAAAGGGTATTCTCTAATCAGATTAATTGTTAGAAATAGTTTATAAATTCCTTGAGGGAGATTTGGTTATAAAACTGAATCTCCCTATTTTTGTATCTATACAAGATAGATGTGGCATATGGAAAAACAAGAATTCAGACCCGGCTATCCTTTATGGATTTGGGCAGTTATTGCTATTATGTTGGTGGCGTGTACATGCCTTTTTATAGCGCATGGAGATATGCATCTTTGCTGGTCCTGACTCCTCCTCTGTTGATAACGGGGGTAAGGTTATTGTCTGTTTATACTATTACTCCTGATTCTTTTATCTTAGCTATAAGAGGGATGAAGCCTCGGCATGTTTTTCCTTTGCAAAACATCACAGAGATAGAAAAGGAGTACACAAAGTCTGGTAAACTCAAGTCGATTGTGATCCGTTACCGGAAAGAAGGAATGTACCACAATTTTTTAGTTATCAAGAAAGATGATGTAAATATTGAAGGTATTCTGAACGCTATTTTTGCACTATCGTCCTTCCGTGTCTGTTCGTTAAAGATGATCATTAAGGAAAAATAAGGAAATACTCTTCTTTTCAGTTCCGCCTGATGGGAAGAATGATATTCTTCGGCTGTCGATATATTTTCAAAATAATGATAACTGTATTGGGGGTGGGACTCCATGTAATCCTTTACTATGTCTGCACATTGAGATAATTTCATGATAACCGGCACATGATGATGGCTTAGATACATGTCCAGTTCGTCCGAAGTAATATTGCCCGGAATAATGACCAGTCTTTCTTTTTGGCTGATGAGATGTAGTTTTGCGGCCGCTTCCGCAGCGATGAATGAAGGAATACCGGGAAGTTGCTCTACGGGGATTCCATTTTCTTCGAGGAGATCCAGTACATAGTGAACGGAGGCGTAAATTCCCGCATCGCCTTCTACTGCTACCGCCAACCGTTTTCCTGCTTTTTGTTCCAGCCTCATTCTTCGAAAAGTTGCCGATAGACTTTGATTGCTTTTGTTCTGTCTTTGCTCATCGGGAGCGAGAATAGGTGTATATCTCCTTTGATGCCTAGCTTATGTAACAGGGTGGCGGCACGTGACAAGATTTTGTCTGGTTCCCGAACGTTGATGGACAATATATTATGTCTGCTTGCTGTAAAGCATGCAATGATTTCAATGTAATCAGTTCGGCATCACCGGGTCCTAAAGAAACAAAATAGATCGGATGACTCATCTTTTGTAGGTATTTACAGTTTTTAAGCACGCAAAAGTGCTGAAAAATTCCGTATAAAGCAAGAGAATTGATTACCTTTGTTGGCTGAAAAAACAGAAAAGAACATGAAAAAACTAATATGGGCTTCGGGCCTTTTGTTATTATTGACTGTTACAGCCTGCCAAATAAGCACAAACAGGGCTCCGGGAATCTGGAACATAAGACATTGACAGATTCTTCTATTGTGAAGATTATTCCGGAGTATGCCCAAGGGTTTAAAATAACCTATACGGATCAGGCTTGTCTGCTTGACATTCAGGACCCTCAGAATAAAGAAAGTCAGTCTTTTCATTATGCTTTGGTGCCAAGAGGTGTGGAAGCGGAAAACATACCTGCGGATTATACGGTTATTGAAACTCCCATACGAAGCGTTATCTGCATGACTTCCCTGCAACTTTCCAATTTTATCAAGTTGGAAGAGCTGGATGCGGTGGTGGGTATCACTAGTACACGTCATTTGTTTAACAAGAAAATAAATGATCGTTTGAAAGATGGAAGCATTCATAAGATAGGTATTGAAGGGAATTTCGATAATGAGGTGATTATGAGTGTAAACCCGGATTTGATTTTGATCTCTCCTTTTAAACGAGGGGGGTACGATGCTTTGAAAGAGGTAGGCATTCCTTTGATGCCGCATTTGGGATATAAGGAAATGACTCCTTTGGGACAGGCTGAATGGATAAAGTTTGTGGGCTTGTTATTGGGAAGAGAAGATAAAGCTAATGAGCAGTTTGCCGCTATTAAGAAAAGATATAACGAGCTGAAGGAACTGACCGGTCGGGTGACAAAAACGCCCGGTGGTATTTAGTGGAGAATTGCGGGGCGGCAATTGGTATGCTGTAGGAGGGAGGAGTTTTCTCGCACAATTGTTTAAAGATGCCGGTGCCGATTATTTTTTGAAAGACGATGAACAGTCTGGAGGAGTCACCCTCGATTTTGAAACAGTTTACAGCCAAGCGGCAGGTGCCGATTATTGGCGTATTGTGAATAGCTATCAAGGAGAATTTTCTTATAACACGTTGAAAGAGGAAGATGCCCGTTATGTTGATTTTAAAGCATACAAAGAGAAAGGGGTGATTTATTGTAACATGCGTGAAAAACCTTTTTATGAGAGTATGCCTACAGAACCGGAAGTTGTTCTGGCAGATTTGATTCAAATCTTTCATCCGCAGCTTTTGTCCGGTCACCAACCGGGATATTATGAATTGCTTAAATAGGAAAATAGTATATGAAACGACCTGTTGCATTTTATATGCTGTTAATTATGGCTTCTATTTTTCTGTTTTTCTTCCTGAATCTGGTATTAGGTTCTGTTTCCATACCGCTTCGTGCTGTGTGGAATATCCTTTGGGGAACAGGGAATGAGTCTGTTATATGGCAAAATATTATTTGGAAATCACGGGTACCACAGGCGCTTACCGCATTGGTGGCGGGGGCGGGGCTCTCTGTCAGCGGTTTACAGATGCAGACTGTTTTCCGCAATCCTTTGGCCGGTCCGTCGGTACTGGGCATCAGTTCGGGAGCCAGTATGGGAGTTGCTTTTGTGGTGCTTCTTTCGGGCAGTTTGGGTGGTGTTGCTTTGAGCAAGCTAGGCTTTATGGGGAAATAGCCCTTACCATAGCAGCTATTGTAGGTTCACTTTCCATTATGGCACTTATTGTCTTCGTTTCCCAAAAAGTAAGGGGCAATGTTACTTTGCTGATTATCGGTGTGATGATTGGTTACATAGCCAATGTCGGTGATCGGTGTGCTGAAATTTTTCAGTGTGGAGGAGGATATTCGTGCATATGTCATTTGGGGGTTGGGAAGTTTTGCCCGTGTATCGGGAGATCAGATGACTTTATTTATATGTATCATGGTGGTATTGTTGCCACTTTCCTTCCTGCTTGTCAAAACATTGAATCTTTTGCTGCTGGGAGATGCATACGCACGGAATCTCGGATTGAATATAAAACGTGCCCGTCTGCTTGTCATTACTTGTTCGGGAGTATTGGTAGCTATTGTTACCGCATATTGCGGCCCGATTATTTTTCTGGGGCTGGCCGTTCCGCATCTTTGCAGGGGAATGTTCCGCACATCCGATCATCGTATTCTGATGCCTGCTTCTTTACTGGCAGGTGCGTCATTGGCATTGGTATGTAATCTGATTGCCCGTATGCCCGGTTTCGAAGGTGCATTGCCGGTAAATTCGGTGACGGCTTTGGTAGGTGCTCCGGTAGTGATGTCGGTTTTATTTCAATAAACGTCGCAATGAAATGAATGAGTAATGATGAATCAAGAAACTATACATATTCGGAAACTGACTACCGGTTATCCCGGTAAGGGGGGAACCAAGATTGTAGCGAAGGACATTGATGCTACTATCCGCAGTGGGGAACTGACTTGTCTTTTGGGGGCGAATGGAGTAGGGAAATCTACTTTATTGCGTACTTTGTCTGCCTTTCAGCCGCCTGTAGGAGGAGAGATAGAAATAATGGGAAAGAAACTGACGGATTACACCGATAAACAGTTGGCGACAGTTATCGGAGTGGTATTGACCGAAAAATGCAGTCTGCGGAACATGACCGTGGAAGAACTGGTGGGTATGGGGCGCAGTCCTTATACCGGTTTCTGGGGAAATTTAAGCAAGGAGGACAAGAATACAGTAAACGATGCCATTGCGCTGGTAAGGATTGAGGATTTGAAATACCGGATGGTACATACTTTGAGTGACGGTGAGCGTCAGAAAGTAATGATAGCAAAGGCGTTGGCACAGGAAACCCCGGTGATTTTTCTGGATGAGCCGACTGCTTTTCTTGATTTCCCCAGTAAAGTGGAGATTATGCAACTGCTTCATCATTTGTCACGTTCTACCAACAAGACGATTTTTCTTTCCACCCATGATTTAGAGTTAGCTTTGCAGATTGCTGATAAGATTTGGCTGATGGATAAAGCCAATGGAGTGACTATAGGAACTCCTGAAGATCTTTCCATAGACGGATGCCTGAGTAATTTTTTCTCCCGTAAGGGAATTGTTTTTGATATGGAAACCGGACTGTTCCGCATTGACAATGAGTTTGAAAAAGAAGTCCGTCTGGTGGGACATGGGAATAAGTATGCGATGGTACGGAAAGCCTTGCAGCGGAATGGTATTCTGGCAAGCCGGCGTGTTGAGTCCGATTTTTATATTGAAACGGGAGATATGACTACCAGTGGATATATTATCCACCCGGTAGCCGGGAGGACGATAAAGGTAGATACCATAGAGGAATTGTTAGAACAAGTCACTGCTATATTAGCTTCCGTTTAGCAGCAGCGTCTAAATAATCAGTTATTGTATCCTGAAAGGAATATTCCCTTCTTCATCAATCAAGAGGATTGTCAATTTTCCTTCGGGCAATAAGGGGACGCAATGTGCAAAACAATGTTCCAACAAACACGGAAAGAACTTTCCGCCGTCTTCTTCAGACAGCAAGGTCCATAATTCACGGGCTAATGTCAACCTTTCTATCATGCTTTCAACATCCGGAGAGCATCCGGCTTCCATTGCCACCTGCCTTAGGAATTCTTTATTCATCACCACTTTCTTACTGTGTGTGTCCAGATTTCCTTCGGCCAGTTTCACCGCCTTGCCTATCATAATGCCTAAAGTAACCAATGGAACCTTAAGCTTGGCAGCTATCTTGAGTGTCTCCCCTATAAAATTTCCATAATGTACAAAAGCCTGAGCAGGTAATCCCGGATACTCCTTCTTCACAAAACGTTCGCTTTTTGCTCCCGAATTAATGATGAGTCTGGATGAGCCCACAGCCACACAAACCTCCACTTCCCTGCGGATAGCCTCGACAAAAGCTTCTGAAGAAAAAGGACGGACTATGCCCGAAGTTCCAATGATGGAAATGCCGTCCACAATTCCTAGTTTAGGATTGAAAGTACGTTGTGCCAACTCTTTTCCTCCGGGAACGGAAATGGTAATATCCAGCCCTTTGTCATAAAGCGCCGATAATTCTTTCATTATCATTGTCGGGGGATGCGATTGATGGCGGGTTCCCCGATTTCCAATCCCAGCCCCGGAAGGGTGACTCGTCCCACTCCTTCACCTTGCAGGAAACGGATGTCCGGGTGATTGCTAAAACTTACCGTTACCACAATGGATGCGCCGTGAGTGACATCCGGATCATCTCCCGCATCTTTAACAACGGTGCAGGTGGCACTGTTCTTTTCTATTTCTGTATGGGCTACCGGTAAGGTCATTTCCTCGTCATCGGGAAGGCGGAAGGATATCATTTCTGTTCTTCCCCTAAAATCAGAGCCGTCAATGCTGCTTTGCAGCTGCAGTAGCGCAGGCCCTGTGGTGTAGCCGCTTCTCAACGGGTAAAAGCAGGGATGTTCTTTTCTATCTGTTTTCTCAATCCATATTCACCGGTAACGATCATGAAATGCCTGGGAAGGGGAGGGCGTTTTTATAGCAAAGACCGGGATTTTTGCAGCCTGTGCCGCTTTCACTTTCTCCGAAAATCCTCCGGATTCTCCGCTTTCCTTGGTCAGAATGGCCTGTGGATGTAGTGTCTCTAATAAAAGAGTTTCGGATTCTCCGGCATGATAGAATACCAGATTTTCTTTCGGGAAGCCTTGTTCTTGGGCTAATGTGATGGAAGTTTCCCGTTCCAGTACGCGGAACCAACAGGTATGTTTCTCCCAATAAGGGCGTAACTTCCCGATGGTCTGTACTCCGGTCAGTGCCAGCAGGTGATCGGTTCCTGCTTCTCTAACCGGTAAATGGCATCTGCATAGTCTTCACACCAGATGATGTTTTCGGTGCGTGGAGGATACTTCCTTTCAAAACGTATGACAGGAAGATGTAGCGTCCGGCTTGTTTCATCCACAGTCCGGTGGAGTTGGGAGGCAAACGGGTGGGCAGCATCCACCAACAAACGGATGTTGTTTTGGCGGCAGAAACTTTCCATTTTCTCCGTGTCCATTCCTCCGGTGATACGGATGCCGTGCTTGCATTGTATCTCCTGCCATTCTCCTTTGGTAGAGTAGAAGTAGGGCTTTCCGGCTTCATCGGCAACTTTCACGGCGGTGCGTCCTTCGGTGGTTCCTCCTAAAATCAGTATCATAGGCTGGATGTGAATGATTCTTTTTTACTTTCTGAACAAGTGTTTGAACTCGTGCGCATAGAGCCGGGACAGACCTTTCCGGTTGTCTATCGCTTCGCCTACTACCAATAAGGTAGTCAGCGTCAGGTTATTGTCACGTACTATCTTAGCCAAATCCTTCAACTCTCCGCGATAAATCTTTTCTTCTTTCCAAGTCAGCTTATAACAGGCGGCAACCGGAGTCTCGGGAGGATATGCCTGCATCAGCTCTTCCTGTACCTGTTCCACAATGCCCGCACTTAAATAAATGCACATTGTACTTTGTGATTGCGCCAATTTATGTAATTGTTCTTTTTCGGGCATCGGAGTACGGCCTTCCCCACGGGTGAGGATTATGCTTTGTACTTTTTCGGGGATGGTGAACTGTGACCTCAATGCTGCCGCAGCCGCCTGGAACGAGGAGATCCCCGGAGTGATATGATAACTCATCTTGTAGCGGTCGAAGAAAGCCATTTGTTCCTGGATGGCTCCATAAATGCAAGGGTCTCCCGTGTGCAAGCGTACAATAAACAATCCTTTATCATAAAACTCTTTCATCAAGGCGAACTGTTCCTCCAAATCCATACCGGCGGAACTGCGTACGGTCGCTCCTTCTTTAGCATAAAAGGTCAGTTCGCGGGGAACAAGACTTCCGGCATACAGAACAAGATCCGCTTTCTCCAACATTCGTTTTCCGCGTACCGAAATCAGTTCGGGATCACCGGGACCTGCACCCACTATCTCTATATGTCCGCCACGCATGGCTGTCGCACTGACGGCTATGGCAAAAGTGAAGTGGTTTCCTTCTGTCAGCATGCCCTTTTGCTTTTCCAATACAAGTGTTCCTTCACCGCTGCTTTTCAAGGCTGTGCTTTCGGCCACTCCATAGACGCCTGTCACTTCGAATGCCTTTTCAGACGGATGGGGAACTGTGATATCTTTCAGTTCTTCCGCAGGATAAATATGGGTTTCCGTATCGGCCCATCGCCGGTGGAGGATTTCCAGCAGAGGCTCGTCTTTTTTCAGTTCGATGGTATTGAGGGAGGCGAGAGAGAACGGACACAAACCATGTCTGTGCATCACGGCTTCTATGTATTCCGCAATGCCCGAAGGATCGCATTGTTTCCGGCAACCTATTCCCAAGTGGAGGACGGCGGGATGGAAACAGAGCATGGGAATCTCCGCACTATATATATAAGGTGTAACAGCAATAATCAACTTGAATTCCGATTGGGGCATGTCTTCGAAATGATAGAACACTTTTACGTGTGCGGGAAGCGTGCGTTCCAGATACTCCGTACCTTTATCCTTTATATCGAGCAGCAGCGCCGTTGGTTCCCGGTTGACAAAAAGTGTGACCAGTCTGTTCATTTCTGTATGAGGAACAGTTATTTTCCAGCCATATTTTCCAGCCAGCGTGTCCAGCGCCCATAACCCGGCATTGTCACTTTGGGTGGTAATCACAGCTTCTCCTCCTGTAATGGCGGCAATATGGCGGGTCAGTTCATTGGCTCCCCCCACATGCCCGGAAAGTACTGAAATGACAAAGCGCCCCGTACTGTCCACACAGACCACTGCCGGATCTTTATATTTGTTTTTTATGCATCCTGCAATGCTGCGTACACAGATTCCCATGGCACCGATAAAGATGATGCTGTCGAAGTCATTGAAATGCTCCTCTATGAACCGATGGCAGGATGTGATGGAAATACAGCCTTCGCATTCGTTTTTGGTATAAATAAGGGTATCCGGCAACTCTCTTTGTAGTGTTTTTGCCAACGGCAGGCTGGCTTCTGATATCAGTATGATTGCTTTCATTTGTTATCTGTTTTAAATCATTTATTCCGCTCTCATTATCTCTATCGGATTAAAGGCATCCACAGCAATACGGGTACACTGTGTTACCTTCTTGTTGATTTGCGTTATACCTTTTGTGAACAGGGCCTTGCTCTCTTCCGAAACCGAATTGAATACAATGACTCCGTCAGGCAACAGCACTTCTTTGATTTTTGTAGAATCTCTATCATTTTTCCTCCATGACCACCTATAAATACGGCATCGGGGGCGGGAAGCCCGCCGAGTTCCGTTTCCAGAAAATCACCCATGACGGTTGTAATGCCGGGCGTGCCGAATTTACGACTGTTGCGTTCCATTAACTCTTTACCTTCCGGACGCTGTTCGAATGCTGTCACTTTCAGTTCCGGAAATTGGAGCTTGGCTTCTATGGAAACAGAGCCGGTGCAGAAACCGATGTCCCAGAATGATTTCTTTTCCCTTAATGTCAGCATACTGAGAGTAAGCAAGCGGACAGGCATTTTGGTAATCATTCTGTTGCGTCCGTTCAACAGATGAAACTCACTTTCGGGAATTCCGAACGGACGGGGATGCACCTTGTTTCTTTGCAGTATCAGGCAATTGGGAAAGCGGAAAGCAGATTGGGAGGCTTCCTCTAAAGAGAATGTACGTACAGATTCTTCCTCGCCATTGCCTAATGCTTCCCCCACGGTCATGCGGTAGTTGTCATATCCATACTCCAGCATCCGGGCGGCAATGGTGGCAGGTGTCTTTTCCCGGTCGGTCAACACGCCTATCAGTTTATCTCCTCTGATTAAAGCAGAGTCGAATGCATCCCAAGGACGTCCGGTCAGCGACAAGGTCTGCATCTCCTGATAGGGGAGCAATATACGGTGTGCCAGCATTTGCAGCGAGTTGAAGGTGGGGAATAAGATAATCTTTGCCGACGGGAGTTTTCTCATGACGGTATTGGCGAAGCCGAAAAACAACGGGTCGCCCGAAGCGAAAACGATTATTTCGGGATGTTCCTCGTAACGGCAGAATACCGCATCCAGCGGGACGGTGATGTCTATCCATACGGCATCTTCCGGCAAATAAGCGTGTACCAGTTCGTGATGACGTTTTCCTCCCGAGAAGACTTTCCCTTGAGAAACCAAGTTCCGGATTTCAGGAGAAAGAAATTGATTCCGGTCATCGCTTATACCTATTATATAGAATGTTTGCATGGACTTATACATCTCTTCCCGGTTTCAGTTGTTCCGCATCATCAAAAGTAAGGATGGCATTTACCAGAGTCGCTGCCAGATTGCTTCCCCCTTTGCGTCCTTCTACTATCAGTTTGGGGATATGGCTGAAAGGTTTCACCATGTGTTTGCTTTCGCAAACGTGCACAAAGCCCACCGGAGCAGCGATGATGCCGCATGGATGCGCTTTTTCTTTCCGTATCAGGTCACACAGTTCCATCAATGCTGTAGGGGGCATTACCGAATACATATAAAGCTTCCGGATGTTCCTCTGCTGCCATACGTATACCGGCCTGTGTACGGGTGATTCCTTTTTCTTTTGCCAATGCTGCCGCGCGTTCGTCACCCAGATAGCATTTCACCCCGATGCCCATCCGTTCCAAAGCACCTTTACGGATGCCCGCGGCAGCCATCGTCACATCCGTAATAATTGTACGTACTTTTCCTTCATTCAATATTTTATACAGACATTCTACGGCAAGAGGATCTATATGCAATATGTTTTCCATTTCGAAATCGGCTGTGGTATGGATGGCATGCAGTAATGCCCATTTGTGATCCGAAGGAATATTTTTATTTTCAATTCTTTCTCAATAGTACGGAAACTGTTTATCATAATCTCCTGACCGATTCCTGTCGCATCGGTGGTCTTTTCCCGGTAATAACCACGTGGAGTGATTAATTTCCCTTCCCAATAATAAGATTGGGAGTTGCCAATCAATACCACTGTAAACATATCCACCTGTTCGGGATCGAACTCTTGCAAAGTGGTGATTGTCACGGTTTCTTCCTTACGTCCGGCCTGACGCACAAAGCCTACCGGGGTTTCGGGGTCACGCTCTTTCAGAAAAATTTCTTTAATCTGTAGAGTTGCCAATACCGCCCTTCGCTTTTGGGATTATAGACCGCCGTTACAAAATCTGCCGTTGCGGCTGCATGGATGCGTTTTTCAATCCGGTCCCATGGTGTCATGAGGTCGGAGAGGGAGATCACACAGAAATCGTGACCGATGGGTGCTCCCAACAGGGAAGCCGCTTTCTGAAAAGCACTGATACCCGGCAATACTTCTATTTCCACCCGGCTGCCACGCTCGCGTTTCATTTCGTAAACCAGCGGAGCCATGCCATAAATTCCGGCATCTCCCGAGCTGATAACGCATACAGTCTTTCCTTGTTCCGCCAGCTCGAAAGCCTGTTCGGCACGTGCTTTTTCACGTTTCATTCCGGTGTCTATACATTCGGTGCCCGGTTCCAGATAGGGTTCGATAAACTGGAAATAGTATTTATAGCCGATTACTACATCGCTGTTCTTGACTGCTTGTATTACAGCGGGGGTTATATCTTCGGGTGAGCCGGGACCAATGCCGGCTACGATTAATTGGGCCTTTTTCATTTTTTATTATATAATTATTCCTTTCCGGAATCTGATTTAAAAGTTTCCTTCAGTGCTTTCAGCCAATATAATCCTCTGAATGACAATGCGCTGTCCTGACAGTAGTTCCTTCATCTTGCTTTCAGGCTTTTACATAGACGGACTGAAAGTGGTGGCTGGCATGAGGAGCCAAACTTAACCGTACAAAGTTACTTATTTGAGCGGGAGAAACAAGTCTTTTCTTTCTATAAATTATGGAAATCTTTTTTTTTATCAGGCTTAACAATGAATAAGGCATCATTCAGAATGTGCCGTAGTCGGGAAGTCGGCAAAGCAGAGGATATTGCCGGTGAGAATTAAAAAAGGAACTAAGAATTATAGCGATTTGCTGATAGATAAGTTTGAAGAAAAAATGTTGGCGGAATCATTGGGGGCACTATGGGGATGGTTAAGCCTTTTTATTCCTGCACTTAATCCTTTTTAAACCTATGATTTCTATCTCCATAGCTTTGGAGTTAACTCCAAAGCTTATGAGATA
>ENA-OPZN01000310-OPZN01000310.1-human-gut-metagenome-genome-assembly--contig:-NODE-310-length-16942-cov-1.861790_pt1 | contig 16942 bp, 25 predicted proteins | sample MGYA00242483_ERZ504503 | MGnify/ENA primary metagenome ERZ504503 (study PRJEB26092, sample SAMD00036285) | human gut metagenome | host: Homo sapiens | study: EMG produced TPA metagenomics assembly of... | reverse complement strand
CTGTTAGAATAAACTTGTCCCAAGCTGCCAAACCTAAAACTTCCGGTTCCAACAAGACCGCCTATATTGCTGTTACCGCCCGGCGTAGCCATTCCAAAATATTCAGTGGTAGGCGAATAGCTTCCCATGTACCTGTTACAGAATGGCCATATATTGATACTGTCGCACCTTTCTTTATAGCGTCAGCGGGAGGCATAACAAATCCGGGAATAACAACGTTTTCCGTCATATATTTACCTTTACAATTTAATGTCTGTTGAATTGTTGACGGAATAGGGGTCCATCCAGGTTGTGATTGTATGGTCCCTGTTCTTTTTGTATGGGCATCTGTACTATAATAGGTCTTTCCAGCAAGAACTTGATTATCAACTGCTGTGCCTGTCAGTTCCAGCATTCCTTCCACAACCTCATCATCGGAGTCACTGGAAATAGCAGTTTTTCCTTTTAAAATGTCTCCTTTAGTTGCAGTACACTCATCCGAAATTCCAGTGTTTCCACCGCCACCAGTCACCAAAACCAGTCCCATGTTCTACACCCCTTTCAGCCCTACTCGAATATCTATCGTAGGTTTTTTATATACTTTGAATGTCACACTGCCGGCTGCTGTTACCCCTGGAGCTGCCGCTACAAGTGCAAACGCTTTATTGTAGGCCTTGGTTACTTCTGTAGATGCTCCATCTGCCAGACCACTTACAAGCACCGGATAATCATCTGCAGTTATTCCCTCCACACTTACTTTTTGTGTATAAGGCGCCGTTGATCCGCTCCAGCCAGATGCCTTTAAGGTAACCCAAGTCGGTTCTTTGGTAAGACGGTTGATCGCCGCATTGGTCTCATTGATATCTTTTGCACCAAATGCATCACCTTCAACGGTATACTCTGTATCGTCTGTTATGGTGCTTTTACCGCTCCCTGCATCTGCGATCGTATAAAGCCTTTTTCCTGTCCAAGCGGCATCTTTATAATTTGTTTTTAAACGCCACTAAAATCCTCTCCTTCCAGTTCCAAGCGTGAGGATAAGCGGTATCGTCCATTATCACGTTGGTTCACAATGTTGTTATATAGATCCAAGCAGCACTTTTCGATCCTGTTAAGTTCAACAAAATCAATCGTAGCAGTATTTTCATAATAGCTTTTTTCTTTCCTGCCAGTTTCGGGATCGTTCCCTGGCAGATTTTATCCAAGTTGTTTTCCAGGACATTAATCTCATCTGCATACAGGTAATCACCTACCGCTTTGTCTGCACCGGCATCCTGTATAGAAATTTCTGGATAATACACAGAGTTTGCTAATGTACGAAGCTCTGAAATATTATTTTTAATGCGATTGTAATCATCCGCATTAAAGTAATCACCGGTATAGTTCCCGTCTGCATCACTTTTTTCCGGCCCAGTCCGTTTTCGGCTGCTTCCACGCCATCAATCGCCCTCCTTGCTTTTATACTTCCAGACAGTTTGCCACCTGAAAATGATAGATCATGTTCTGTTAAAAAGATCTGCATCTGATCTGCTTTGTGTCCCTGTAAAAATATGATGTCCCCTGCATCTGGTCTAAAATCACCACGATAAGGCACATCATACTCAATATTGTTATTCAGGTAATTGCCAACCCACTCTGCCACTGTAGCCGCATGTTTCTGGTCACTGATCAGGATATTTGACCAGTTCTTTGTCTCTCCGACAGTGTTTAATGATAGAGTGTAGTTGCCTTCATTTTGCAAGTATTCCTTTCCGGCTATGACAAGTTCAATTTCTCCCGTTACTCCCGTTAAATCCACCCGTACTGCATACGCAGAAGATTTTATTATTTTTCCGTGGCTAGAAGACAAGCCATAGCTTGCATTATTAAAATAGCAATCCACAATCTGTCCGCCCATAACCGTAGTTTTACACAGTTCTTTTTCTGCTTCTGCGGACTCTGAAAATCTTGTCATAACAACATTTAGATCCTTATACAGCTGTGTTCTGGCTCCTACTGGAGTATCTGTCATGGTCTTGTAAGTCACAGAAAAATCTGTAACATCACCAAAACTAACTTTCCGAACAGCCACACCATTTCCAGGCTTTCCAGAAGGAAATGCAAACTCTATCTTGTCAAAAATAGGAAATTCATGCTGCACTTCTGTAAACCTGCTTATATCGGTATGCATATATGTCTCCTGAAGTTCTCCATCCAAATAGGTTCTAATCTGCATCTTGGTTGGCGGATTTCCAGCAAACTCCATAGATAGGCCGTAATATTTAAAACGCCGCTTCTAATACGACCATAAATCCCGGAGGATCTTTAAAGCTTCCATCTGCATCCGCTATATCAGCGCTTACATAACCTTCATTCAGGTAGTTGCTTCCATGAGGAAGAAAATACATGCTGCCATCTACTCTGAAAAAGTCACTCCAAAATGTTCCATAACCATACTTAGCATCAGAAAGTACAATGCTCTTAGGATTAGACCATCTGGCCGCATTGTTTCCAATAACCTCCATCTTTTCCGGAGATACTACGGTCGTAAACCCTGCTTTTAAATGGATCACTCCGCTTCGGTCCACTATAATGACTGCTCTCCCTGCATTGGCTATGATCTGCAAGCACTCTGCATGTGTTGCAACCGGAAGAGGATTGACAACATGTACATTTTTCAGATAACTATCAATGTTATAATCCCGTTCTTCCAGTCCTGCATCTGTAAGTACATCTATAGCCAGATCATACAGATTGGCATTGCCGTAAACACCCCAATAATAGGTACCGTTTAACGCCGCTACAACATCCTTTGCCTGGAATGATACTTCGTCATCAGATGTCTTCCAGGAGTCCAGTAACAATGATGTGCCCGGAAAAATCTCTATTTCTCCATTTGAAAGAGTAGCCCCATAAGAAACCTCAACCTTTTGACCGATCTCTAAAAAGTTAAGTGTTGAGCCTTCATTCTCTACGTCAAAAAACGCCTGTTTTCGTTCTTTACTGTCAGGCTTAAATCTGTAGTTGGAAGTTCTGCAGAGATCCAGGAAAGAAACTCTTTCTTGCTGCTGCTTTTTATCTGGCGGTTTGTGAAGTTAATGCCTACACCCATACTGATCTGCAGCACTCTCAACCGTCCCTGACCGTTTACCATTTTTAACGGTACGATCTGGATATAATTTGTATCCAGAAAGGTTTCCTCCGTAGTAAAATGGCCGCTTGCATTTCCGGTGATCTTAACTGTTTTTTTTGTTCGTTACAATATTGAATTCTGTTGGATAAGCTTCTCCAAATTCTATAGTCAGGCCTTTAATGTCATATGGTCCGTCTTTAAACCTGGTTGTGAATCGTGCCTAAAAGATCAGCGCTTACGATACCCTGATTAAAATACGGGCCATCTCTTGGCAAAAAAAGCATCTTAGCCATCTAATCCGGAAAAAGTCCTGTTCTAAAGTACCGTAAGTGTATTCCCGATCATAATTTTGATACGGGCTTTTCCAGATTGGACATGGGTGCGTAAATATCGGAAGCGTATGCCATGTTTTGTGCGACCTGGTTAATGACTCCGATCGTAACCCACATATAAAACTGATTTCTATATTGCTGTTCCATCATCTGCTTATACGCATCACTAGCTTTTTGCATTACTCGATCACCCCACAGTCTACAATGTTTACTTTACAAAGTTTATAAATAAGCGGGCGCTGCTCTGCATCATTTATGCCTGCTGTCGCACTTCTATTGCCCGGATACATCTGTAAAGTTATCCAACCATTATTAACTGGATCCCAGATCTTGGCTGTCACAACAAAGGATGCGAATGCCTGACACATTTCTGCCCAGGTTTCCGCATCCAGCCAGGACCACTGCAGGTTATCTATCTTGTACTGGTCCCGTCCAACCTTGTCCCCGATGAACTCGCCTTGGGCATTTCTGCCAGCTGTAACATTGGTTGCAACAATCAGATCCCATACATTGTCAGGAGCAGGAAATTCCCGCCCGTTGACTGTTATAAACGCTGCCATAATATCCCGCTCCTTTCTTTAGTCGAATTTCACCCCGGAACGCTTTTCAAGGTCTTTCAACTTTCTTCGCAGTTCCCGGATATCAATATTTACTACCAGGTCAAGATTTTCTATAAGCTCAATGATCTTCTTCAGAAGTTCGATCATGACATTTAGCTGTTCTTCCGATGCCGCATTAGATGATGCCATAGCACGATCCATCATATCCTGAAGCCGGTCACCGCCATAGCTGTAGGCTGCTACGGTTCCGCCTGTTCCCATTGTCGCAAGCGGAGGCGCTGCAGTCTGAGACATAGCTGTGATCTGAGATACCAGAGGTGCCATGCATGCTCTCATGCCACGCTGTACAGCCTGAGTGATGCCCTGGGTGATCTGCTGGTTATTTGCAACCGCCGCACGACCGCCCCCAGCTTCCAACCATCTGAGATACCATCTTCACGGGGCTACAAAACATCTGCCCCGGATTTTAGGAAAAACCACCGGAAGCATGACCGGATACAGGCGAAATTGGTACCATAATCCCAGTCATCACTATCATCTGCTTCCTCATCATCCTCTGCATCTTCCTTAGCGCTCTTGAAAAATACTCTTCGCACCTTCTACAATGCCGTCCCAGACACCACTGACAAAATTTGCGCACCCCTGAAGCCATCCAGTAATAGATTCCCAGACGGATTTTAAACCGTCCCAGAGTTTGTTCATGATGTTCTTGCCGATCTCGATCATTGCATCTGGTTTGAATACCTCTTTTAATTTTTCTTCCAGATGTCTTCAAACCAATCCTTAATGGCATTCCATTTGTCTTCAATGGTTTGGCGTACACTATCCCAAATCTCAGAAAGCTTATCTCTGATTGCTTCAAATACGGTAGTTGCAAGTAATTTGATCACATTCCAAAGATTAGAAACAAATGCTTTGATCGCATTCCACTTATTTTCCCAGGAAACTTTAATTACCTGTAACGTATTGGCAATAAATACTTTTACAGCATCAATTGCATTATTGATTGTTTCTTTGATCTTTCCCCAGATTTCAATTGCAAAAGCTGACACTTCATCCCAATGTTGGTACAGTAGTACGCCTGCAGTAATCAAGGCTGTAATCGCAATGATGACGGCACCAATCGGGCTGGTAAGGAAAGCAATTGCTGCTCCCAAAGCAGCGGTAACCGTTGTTGCAATCGCACATACTGCATTCCATGCTACAGTAGCCGCTGTCATGGCTATCTGAGCTGTGGTATCTGCTATTTTTGCTGCGGTATTTGCGATAAATTGGGGTGCCTGCTTAATAAGGTGTAAAATAACAGAGTCATTTACAGCACACCACAATTCTGCAGCGGCTGTTTGATCCGCTTGTGCTGTTGTGTCAGCAATTTTAGCAGCTGTATTGATAGTAAACTGAACTGCTTGTTTTGCCAGTGCTACAGTCCCCTGCGCCAGATTTACCACAAAATCTTTGGCATACATAGCAATAATGGCTGCTGTTTCCAGCTTATCTGCAATAAGGGCAGTTGTATGTGCTGCAATGGCCGCTACGTTAGCTGTAAATCCTGCTGCCATACTTGTAAGCATTCCAACAACGCCACCAGCATTAATAACAAATTCGCTAAGCTTTAAAACTTCCCAAGCCCCGAAAAATGATGGCAACCAAGTTCCAACCCATTATGTCAAAATTGTCTTGCGTTTTAAGCAGCCATTCAACTACCGCAGACATAGCATTTGTAAATGCATCAAACACCGGTTTTGCAACTGCATCATAAGCGGTATTTAATCCATCCCACAATTTATCAACTATTTCTTTCAGCTTGTCGAACTTAGGCCGTAACTCATCCAAAAGCCCCTGTATGCGTGCTTTAAGCAGGTCTGCGTTATCTGTTATAGGCTTTGTTATAAGTTGGATCAGATCCCGGATAAATTTGCCGCCTAGCTCCGTAACTCCCATGAAAGAACTGCTAAAAATTCCTATGATATCAGCTGTGATCTGTTTTGCTGAGTCACTGCGGAATACAGTAAATATATCTGCAATGGAAGCAGTGAAATTTCCAACCAGTGTTGCAATCTCGCTACCAATGTTAAATATCTGGATCAAATAGTTTTTAATGCGATCCTTATTCTGCTCCAGACATTTACTAACACCACCCAGAAGATTATCTGCAATCGTTGCACCAATACTGGCAACTGATCCAGTTATTTGTCCTAATGCATATGAAAATGTATTGGCGAAATTTAAAGCTGCTGCCTGTACACCTGGATCAGTAAAAATATCTCTCAGGCTATCTTTATGGACTGAATACTACTCTGAATTGACTCAAATACAGATGTATCACCAAAAGCATCCCAGAAGCCACTTGTGAAAGAGTCTTTTAACTGGTTCATCAGATCCGCTATCTTCTGCAGCTTTCCACTAACCACATCTTCCTGTTCCGGAAGTGTCCCCATATCAAAGTCATCTGCATTGTAGCCGCCTGCTCCACCGCCTCCGGATCCGTTTCCATTATCAGATCCGCTGTCCGGATTTATGATATTTAACTCATCAATACCTGTAGTTGCCGATTTTATATCCTTTGCAGCTTTCTTTGCGGCACTTCCTATGCCTGATGTGGCAGCACCTGCTTTATCCGCTGCTGCAGCGATTGCTTCCATTCCGGCAGCAGTCTCTGTAATGTTTCCGTCTTTTTTGCCACCTGACAGCATTGCTACAAAAGCTTTAAAAGCATTTGCCATGCTCAAAAGCTTTCCAATGATCGTGTTGATCACCTGGATCACCGGAGATAAAGCGGCTATAAGTCCCTGGCCTATGGTTGCTCTTAAACTGTCAAACTGCAGCTGCAAGATGCGGACCTGGTTAGCCCATCCTGTAGATGTCCTAGAAAAGTCACCCGCTGCGGTTGTCAGCTGATCCTGTACAAACTTATACCGCAGAGCAACTTTTTCTGCCTCTGACATCTTCGCTGTAGTCTTGCCAAAACCGGTGGCCAAAGCATAACTGTCAAGAGCAGTCTGTGTCATGACAATGCCCAGATCTTTCAGGCTCTCTGTCTCACCGGTAAACACCGATTTCAGTTTTGTATACGCCTCATCCTGGCTGATGTTATAGAAGGATGCCACATCACCTGCCAGCCCGGTAAGAGTCGTGGACATGTCATATGCAGCTTTCTCACTGAAACCAAAAGCCTTTGCCATAGCACCGAAAGTACCGGTAAACTGCTTTGCCATGGTCTCAGACAGACCAAACTGAGCGGCAGCATTCTGAGCAAACTTATCTACCTGTTTACTCATTTGAGAAAACGTAACATCAACTACGTTCTGGACCCCTGCCAGATCAGAGCCTAGTTCTATGCAGGACTTTCCAAAATCGAATATTTTCTTAACTGTAAAAGCAGCAGCAAGGGCTTTGCCTGCCTTCTTTGCCAGATTTTCTATTCCTAACATCTGACTATTGAAATCGTTTTTATTTACAACCAGGTCAAGCCCGATCTGTCCTACGCTGTCTGCTGCCATATATGTCACCTGCCTTTTTCATTAAGACAGGCACATCGGCACAGCGTCTTAGATCTTTAACTCAAATATCTTTTTGCACTCTTTATTTTTGCATTTAAAAAAGATGCCCTTACATTTGGCATCTTCTGACTTCATTGCATTGACCGGATACCCGCAGTACGGGCACCGGACTTTTTCCTGCTTTACTCTTTCAATTTCAACCACCTCCGAAGCAGTCAGCCATAAACTGTTCCAGCTTATCCATAGCCTTTTCATATGCTTCTTTGTCATGCTCTCTGCTTCCTGTCTCTCCATTCGTTATAAATACGTTTCTGATCCGGTGTGAAACGCTTGATTACTTCCTTATCTGTTTCTGATCGGATCGCAACCATGCGCCCAAGGGGAGTATCGGGAGACAGGCCAGCCAGCAGGGAACGAAATTCATCCCAGCTGACTGTTTCAAATTCTTTGGTCCTTATGCGTAACCCGTACTGCGTAAGAAAACTGGAAACGATCAGGTCCCAGTCCTCAAGTAGATCGTAGTACGGGTCACTGCTCTCCCTGGCTTGTAATATCTCCTGTGATCAGCTTCATAGCTTCGTGGATAACGGTCATCCAGTCAGGCACCAGCAGCTTGAATGAATTAATTAACTTCCTGCTTTTTTCCGGGAATACCAGTTCATATAATTCATTCATATTTTTTCCGAAGCCCCACCATTTTTGTAATATTTGAGAACTTTCATCATGGTAGGTGCATCTGCATTTACTTCAATTTTTTCCCCTTTGACCATCAAACACGGATTTCCATCAAACGTAAGCTTGTCTGTAATATCTACTACTTTTGCCATCTTTTCTCCCTCCTTATGATACCTCTGCCGGTGTAAAGGTTGGCTTACCGTACAACGTTGCAGTAAATTCTAATGCATCTGCTGCGGTTGTATCACCACCGCCTGGGGTTGTAACGTTGATAACCACAATTCCTTCCAGCTTGGCGCCGGATACCATGGTCCATTCAAATTTCGTCATGACGTCTTTCCCCATCTTCATGGCAAGCCCTGCAATATAATCATTTCCAGGATCACCAACAGATCGTTTGCCCTTAAAATCAATAGAAAATTTTTTGCCCGTTACAATGCTTTTTGCCCATCCCTCTGCATCCATGGCATACCATTCCTGATTCTGGCCATCAATGGCAGGGGAAAAATTTTCAAGATCGGCCGGCATCACCATCTGCTCAGATGTACTGTCTACGCCCTTAGTACCGATCTTAAACTGATTACTGTGTACCGGATATACTACTCCTGGCATATTCTTGTCCTCACTTTCTTTGATAAATTAAATCCAGCCAGATCACATATTCATATACACCATTATCATCTGTGCCTACATCCTGTGGTTCCGGGACCATCAGATTAATGTAGTTGATGTGGGTATCTCCTATGCTCAGGCTGGATATGTTTCTAAGTTTCTCAAACAGCTCATAGGCTGCTGCTTCACTCTCCGGCTTGTCCCTGTTCCAATGGACCAGAAGAGAAATAGCCCTAGTATCGTAAGTCGTGTGTTCTAAACCACCCAAAGCAATATTGGGCGGTCCAGATCCGCTGCGACTATAAATACCAATGGATTTTTGTTGCTTATTATCCAACTTACCAATATAAACATGATCAGCTGGTGCTACACCCAGACCGGAGATCCAGTCCTGTATGTCAGTTAATCGCAGCATCATACGCCACCTGCCTTCTTATAAAACTTTTTAAAGGCTTCCTTGCAAAAATCAGAGCTGACTCCTCCCGGAAGCCACGGATCAAACCATTTACCACCCGCAAAAGGATTTTCATACTTCTGGAAATGATATTCCGGATGATAATACAACCGCCTTGCATAGGGTGTGCTGGATACCAACGATACTTTTCCACCGGAAGATTGACTCTTATCCACAAAGGTACTTTCATTCTGCAGATTGCCCGTATCAAACGGCATGATCTGAGCCTGCACCACTTCTGTATGCAACGCTTCTGCTGTTTTCTCCAAAGCAACTACCGCTGCCTGTGTCATCTGATTAATACGTGGCATATTCAGCTTTATAGTTGATTTTACCTGCATCAGATCACCTCCAGGCTACAGTAGTTTACCGTACCGCCCGGGTTCCTGTTCTTACAGCCCTGTTCAATCCGACGTTCCTGACCAAATACAGTTAATGTGCCACCGCTTAAAGACGGCATATCCGGTGCAATGTCTCCTGTAAAAAGCGCTGTACCTGTGATCTGCACCAGCTTCTTTTCTGCTGTCAGAATAGTCTTGGCTTTATCCTGGAAATTGCACATCAGATCTGCATCCAGGCTGTACTTCGGTCTTCCCTTATTATCCAGTTCTTCCGATTCCAGGTGGACATGCACAGGAACCTTACAAAGACGTTTTTTTTTGGCACTAAACACGGATACTTCATAGTCTCACCTCGCTAAACGGCAACAAAGGCCCGTTGGCACAGCATAGCGTAGACATCCCTTTCATGCAACTCCTTTATCTGTAAACACATTCCAGGAACTGCCAAACTGAGCAGACACTCCGTTTATGCTGTAACTTTGCAGAATCGTATTGATCTCATCTGCATTCTCTGTTTCAAAATCTGCCTGTTGGCAGATCACTTCCCGGATCAGATCTTTCTGGAAGTCAGTCAACGCAGAAAATCCCCGACCTACAATCCGGTTGTAAGTCAGGGAGTCAATGTGGCGGCTGGCCTGACGGAGTGCCCTGGTAAGATCATCCTCAGGTACAATGCTGCCGCCGTATTCTTTCTGGTAATATTCTGAGGTTACATACGGTTCGTAGGCCATATTACTGCCCTGCTTTCTTCCGCACAGTCTTTGTAGTTTCTTCTTCAGCCTTTGCGTTTTCTTCTTCAGCTTCCATAGAAGAAATCTGCTGTTTCAGTTCCTCATTTTCTTTCAGAACCTTGGCATAAACACTATACGGGACGGTTTTATCCACTCCATACTCGATCAGTTTCCCATCATCATCCCTAATATCAAAACCGGCAGTCTGATATGCCGCTACCTGGTTCTGATCAATCGTATAGACTTTATTGTCTTTTTCTGCTGTCATGATCTCACCTTACCCTTCTGCCTCTGCATTGATCGCAATGCCACAGGACTTTCTTTCGATCAGGAAAGTGTCTGTGTAGTATCTGTTCTGGTATACATACTTGTCAGCTGTACGGGAGTCTGTGCCCGGTGTAAACAGCTTCATATATGCATACTTGTCACGAGAAATGACACAGGATGGATGTACCAACATTATGTTCATCTGCTTTGCGGCAGCTGCCGGAGTACATCCATTGGTGAAGTCATACTTGGTTTTAAACCTCGCAGACGGAACAACTTTAATGTTTACATCATCCAAAGCATGAACACGACGATCAATTACACCCGCTGCGCCAGCACTGATCACTCTGGTTACTCCCTCGGCGCTCTTAAGCAACTTGTTCATTGCAGAAGTCACATAAAGCATACGTCCTTCCTGTGGAACGGACTGATCATCCATGATCGCCATCTGTTCATCGAACCAGTCAAGAATATTTGCAGCAGTAAGAGTTGTATTATCAATTACTGCACCTTTGCTCTTGTTGGTCTTTGCTTCTGTGTACAGTTTAGAGAAACGATAACTGTCTTTTTCCGGAATTGCCTGCTCTTCCTCAAATACGTTCTGGATATTTGCAATCTCTACAACAAGATTGGTTTCGTCAATATCCATTGGATCAATCGCAAACTCTACATCACGGTCATGGGTCAGCTTTTTCGGTTCCCAGTCATTTGTGATAGTTCCGGCATTAAATCCCATGCTGCTACGGCTGTGGTCCTTATAGCCGCTTACAGTCATTCTAGGGATCTTAATCGTCTGTGCATTCAGGAACTTAATTCCTGGATTTGAAAGAGTCAGATCATTGGAGATCATTTCCCTTGAATATTTCTGCGCTAACTCACGCATAAAAGTTTCCGCGTAATCGTATACTGCCATAATTTACATCATCCTTCTTATTTTTGTTTCCAAAGATGGAAGACAGCTGATCTGCCTGGTTGGCCTGCTGTCCTGTTCCACTGCTTGCTGCACCCACCTGGATAAATCCAGTTGTTCCGGATGCCTGCGGCTTTAATGCCGGCACATCTTCCAGAACCTTGTTGAGCGCTGCTTTTAAGTTCTCTTCATTGACTTTTCCATCCTGTCCTACAGCCTGGCTAAGATCTGCCATTTTGAGGATGTATGGGATTGTCTTGGCATCAATACCCATGCTTACCGCAACAAGTATAGCAGCGTTCTGGATCTGCGCCTGCTTGGCCGTCTCCTGTGCCTGTGTCAGCTGATTCTGCATAGCTCCCACATCCGGAGTATTAGCAGCCTTCTGCTGCTTAAAAGCTGCGATCGCCTGTTCTACTTCCTGCTGAGAAAGTCCCTGCTGCTTAAAGTAGGCTTTCAATGCGGTATCTTCCTTAGCTGCCAGCGTACCATCAAGCATCTGCTGGATCTTTCCATAGTCAATAGCTGCGCCGATGCCTGCTGAGTATTCTGGTTCTGCTGCGCAGCTCTGTGTGCCTCCATCTCCTGCTCCCTGCTGGTTCTGCTGTGCCTGGTTCTGATTTGTTTCTGCCATGTTAATTAGTCTCCTTTCCATTTTGGGAGTGTCACTCCTGTTTACTGATCCATTTTCCATCGGTGTCACGGCCGCGCAGAGTTTAATGCCATACTCGCGTTTGGGCATAAAAATAACACCCAGGAACTGCCTGCGTGCTTACTGCTCGATCTTATTACATTTGGTACACCGCCGCACATAACCACCATAAGGACCGGAAGCCCTGCTCCAATGCTTGCGGTAATGGTGGCAGCATTCTTTTTTCTTGAAAAACCTCTGCCTGATCCACGATAAAAGTCCCATAAGATCACCTTCTTTCATTTGCGACGTCGCAATTTATAGATCTATTTAACTTCAATTTCCGGGATTAACCTTTCAGGATAAAATACCAATTCATAATGATACTTGTCTGTTCCTTTCGGCTCTGTCTGCTCCATTACATAGCAGGTCCAGTCATTCAGGTAAATATAATCCTTATAATACTGGTCATCACCTGTTTTAATGGTCACTATCAGTTCATTTGAACTATTATTGCTAAGAGCCATATAACCTTCGGCCTGGAGCATAACCGTATCCGTTCTTGCATTGGTAACTGTAATTCTGCGATAAATATTAAATTCATTCGCATCTTTTGATAAATTATAGTTTACTGTGTGTGCTGTTGAACACCCTATCATTCCAAACATCACAGATAATGCCACTCCAAATGCTAAAATCTTCTTTTTCATCTTCTTAATCTCTCTTTCCTAAAAATGGGTACAAAAATACCACCGGCCTGATGACTGGTGGTATCTATTCTTGTTTCGGTCTCTCTGGATCCATTGAAAGCTTCATATCACATTCTGGAGAATCGCAATAAAAAAAAGTAGTTTCCTTTACACTTAATATGACCTTTTTTACATTTAGGACATACTGGATTTTTCCTGCTCTTGCATCCAACAGCATTCTATTACGGCTATCCATCTTCGTCCTCATTTCTTCTAATGTCACAATATCACCTACTTTCTCCATGGATACTCCGGATAAAGCTCATTTACTAACTTAAGTATATCTTTTTTCTCTTGGGAAGTCAATTTATTTGATCTCTTTCGATGTTTCACTTCTTGAGCAATACAAATGGCTTCCGACCATTGATCTCCGCCAATTCCATACTTTCTATGCGTTGTTTCATGTATGAGGACTTCTGCTGTTTTTTCTATTGTCTTTGTCCTATCTGCAAAAATTCTTATCACGTCATCTTCCACGTCATAAAATCCCAATTCATTATACGGATTATCAATGCCATAAACAAATTGAACTGAAACATTATTCTTTTCCAGATATTCAGACATCTCTTTTCCGATGTCTGATTTTAGCATATTTTTCTTGATATTATGTGGTTTTTATAACATCATTCTGCCCAAAATTATATGTATAATAAATACCTTCGTTTTCTTTTAGCCTTGCCCATTTGTTACGTTTTAGTTGGTATTCTGCTTTATTTTTTCATATCTAATGAATACTCAGCCAATCTTCCATACTTTTCTTCCTGACGCTGTGCATACTGCTGTCTGGCTTCCTGCTGGTTCTGAAGCCCAACTGCTTCCAGTTCTTCTTTAGTCCAGGTATCATCTGCTGTGGAAATGCCCGGAAAATATGTAGTATGACTGTCTTTACATCTTGGATGATAAAGCCCTTTACTGATTGCGTAACTCATCAACGGATATTTCTTGCCTGTCTCCGGATCCACACCGTTCTTGCTGCCACCACTCCATACATCATCGATCAGGACCTTACCAGCAAAAGGAAGGCACTTAGGACACGGATTACCACGCTTCGCCATAATGACTGTAGCAATGCCCCATTCCTTACGCTTTTCTCCTTCGCCTTGCAGATAAGCCCGCTTACTAGCTGTTTTGATCGCCATATCGGCATAATCTGAAAGTGTATGCCTGGCACCGTTGGCATACTCCACACAGTTAAGGCCGCGGGACAACATATCTTTTGTAGCCATATCCACAGCCTTTTCATAGGTCCCGGCACCTGTATTGGCATACACCTGGGCGTTGAAGATTGCTTTTCGGTAATCATCGTTTGCCTTACGGAGTACTGCCGTTTCTGCCTTCTCCATATCGTCTATGGTGGCTTTGATCAATGCTTCTAATTTTTGCTCATTCAGTTTGAAAAACTCAGCGGTGGCTCTCGATCCAGTTCTCTTGGCCCCTTTAAAGCCGTTTTTAATTGCCTGAAGTATACGCCTTTCCTGCTGCATACTGCCTTTTGACCGTGACATCCGAATCAGACTGTCAATCTGGTCATTAATGCTTTAAACTGCTTGCTGTATTTCTTCTGGTTACGGACTTTGTACTTTCCAGGCTTTCAGCTGCTCTGTCTGCCACATGGACCAGTTATAACCTTCTTTGGTTTCCTCTGCCCGATGCCGGTCCATATTCCGGATCATAGAAGCTATCAGCTCATCTTCTATCTTCTGAATAGCTTCGACAAATGTCATAATCGCTCTTCCTTGGCATCATCCCTCACCCGCTGCATTACCTTGACCTGCATTCCCATTAGCTCCCAGATTAAACGTCAAAAATACCGGCAGCCATGTTGACTCCCGGTTCTTCTACTTCTGCAATACCCTGTTCTGCTTTTAGACGGGTGATCTCTTCCTGCTTCCACTCATCATCCTTACTATCGCCATACAGTTCTTCCACTGTTGCTTCAACGCTCATCAAGGCGGTTCCTGGTCTTGCCTTCGCTAATGTCTCTATCTGCGACTCAAAGGACGGGTTCGCATACTCTCCAAATGGAATTGATACCTTTACTTTCTCAATTGTCTGCTTCATTAAGATGTTATAGGCATTAATACATGCAGATATAACTTCCGGTAGCTGTTCACTCAGAGCTTCAATGATAGCATTTCGAGTATAAAGGGTTGTTTTTTCTTTCTCCCTTTGTGCCTCGGCATTGTCAAGCTTTTTGGTATCAATGCCAAGAGTACTTGGGCTGATAATTCCCTGCAGGCAGAGATCCAGTGCCGTGACGTATGATGTAAGATAGCTGTCATGTGGAATTGTTGGTTGCACCGTGGTAATTTGGTTCTTACCGTCCTCTGACATATTATCGTTGCCCGCAATATGCTGATTATCAAACGGATTGGGTTTCAGCAACGCACCAGTTTCCGGATTTCGTGGGATAAACGCTTCCGGAATAAATGTCCTTGCTCTACCTAACCGTAAAGCCTGCATCCACTGGCTCCAAATCTCATCAAATGCATCAAAGTTATCTAGCTTACCATCAAAAATAGAACCACCTCGCCCTGCCCACTTTGCACTCTCATAGATTTTAAGCGGAGCGGCAAGAATTACCGACTCATCAAATTTGTAATCTTTCAAATTCTTGGTAGTTTCAACCGCTTTCAGGTCAACTAAGTTATCCCCCTTGTACAGCTCATTCCGGATGTAGCCATATCCATAGTACTCATAGAGTGTGTATTTTCTGCCGTTCTCTGCTATCGGTGTCTTAAATACCACCTCTTTAACTCTGCCTCGGTATCGATTAATTTCTATCTTTTCTCCCGGATACCATTCAAGAATAGGATAAGGGCTCACTGTAGTATCCATTGTCACTTTATAAGCTCCATCACCGATGTACAACGTTTCTTTCAAGGCTTCTTCAAAGCCTTTTCGGAACTTATTTGCCTTCTCAATCTCTTTCCATATCTGTTCCTGGGCCGTATTCTCAAACTCAAAATCATTCATATCCGCAAGAACGATGGATGATAAAACGCGGACGATCAGTGCTGGAAGGCCTGTATGTATTTTCCGCATTTCCATTCCTGGGCTGCACCTTGATGCCCAGAACTTGTATTTATCAACTTCTTCTGGGCTCTGTTTATAAAACTCTTCCAGCTTATTTCCGTCACCCCAATACCATATACGATTTCTGATAGCAGACAATTCAAAATCCATAAGTTCATGGACTTGAATTACAGTTGGGTTTGCTTCCTGGATATCCAGCCAGCTCCGAAGCCCCCGTTTAATATTTTCATTCAATTTCGATATCCACCTCATTTCTTGTCCTCCTCAAACCCGATCAGGTTACGATACGGTATCCAGCTGTACTGTCCTGCATTGATCGTATGATCATTTCTGTCTTCCGGTTCGTCCTTGTCTTCCTTCCAGCTGTACTTATCAAGCTCAGCCAAATGTTCCGGGCATTCATCAACTACCAAGTAACAGCCCTGTTGGATCCAGCCAAGCTGCAGGTTAATACGGTCCAGGATCACCAGTTTCTTATACGCATCCCAGAAATTATAAAGGCAGCCACGCAACCGCTTATATTTTTAAGTTCCGTCATAGTTGCCTGATCCGCATTGTCTATGTAAACGTCTTTCGCAAATCCCCACTCCTTACGGCAGCGCTCCAGGAACTCTACAAACTTCACAGCTGTGTCACTGGGAGCAATAGGTGTTTCCAGTTCTGCATTGTTGTAAACCTTTTCTGCCAGTGTGATCAGTCGCCTGTCCTCTGTAATCCCCTGGAAGATCATGGAGATTGTATCCGGCGACTTGCTGGAATAAGCTGTATCCAATCCGCAGGAGAACTTCTTCCAACGGATCCGCCCTGCCTTTATCTCTGCCCTTACCCAGGCAGCAGTGACAACGTGCTTTTCCGGTCAAAGTTTGGAAACACCAGACCGGTTGCTTTACCTCGAAGCCCCATGATCTTATTCTTCCAGATCTTTGTGCCTTTCGGTGTATTGGCCAAAATCTTATCCAGTTTTTCCTTAGGCAGGCCCAAGTTGTGGGCAAAAGAAAGAACCAATGCACCCAACCATGCTTGGTTCTTCTTTCAATTCATCTTTATTTCCTG
>ENA-OPZN01000309-OPZN01000309.1-human-gut-metagenome-genome-assembly--contig:-NODE-309-length-16960-cov-2.713361_pt1 | contig 16960 bp, 23 predicted proteins | sample MGYA00242483_ERZ504503 | MGnify/ENA primary metagenome ERZ504503 (study PRJEB26092, sample SAMD00036285) | human gut metagenome | host: Homo sapiens | study: EMG produced TPA metagenomics assembly of... | reverse complement strand
CCATGCCCGCCTTTGTTCGGGCTCTTTTTATCAAGAGTTCGACGGAAGTCGAACTTTCCTATTGTAAAAAAAAGAGGACTGTTTAAGCCCTCTTTGATGTGTATATTCGTATGATCTGTTTTATTTTCCTTTTAAGCTCTGGATCGCATCCTCGATCTCCTGATTGTTTCATCCAGTAAAGGTGAAATTCCATTTGAATGTTCCTGATCCTCTTCCTTTGGAATATACTTTTAAAGTATCTCTGTAAAAAAGTAGGAATTGATAAAAGCAATCAGCGGAAATCCGAATAAAAGCAGGAGCATCGATACCTGTGGTACCATATACAGAGCAACATAAACTCCTGCTACTACAAGACCATCAATGATCAGCATGGAAATGGTCTGGAGCAGATGACGCACAGACATGAAAAATGCATTAAATAATGTACGTTTCACTGTGTTATAAAATCTTGCCTGTAATGGAAAAATATAAGTAGTAACAAACAGCAAGATCAATGTCATAGCACCAAATACAGCTGACATCACTGTTTTTTACAACCGTTGATACAGTTACCACTCCTGACATAAGAAACCACAGATCAAATCCCAGCAATCCGCCAGCTACAAGGATCATCAGCCAGATCGCTGTTGCCTGCTTAAAGTTCTGGGTAAAGGAATGGAAAAATGACTTGATGGTAGAACCATCATCGTCACGTACCAGTTTTAAGGTAACATAATATACCGCTGTAGTAGCTGCTCCTGCTGTAAATACAGGGATGCAGCAGATCACCCACAAAAGATTTAAAAGTACCAGATCTCCCAGTTTTCCTATAAAACGCCACACCGGGTTATCATAATTAAAAAGACCCTGAAACATATTTTATCCTCTTCTTCCTGCTTACGCAGCCGCTTATTTCCACTGCGCTCATTACATTGTATCATATTAAGTGTAAAAATGGAACAAGTAGTTGCGGGTATCTGCATTTTCAGCTATACTGTAAGTGTAATGAGCGCAGAAAAATCCAGACGTCAACCTGAAAGGAATACATCATGGAACTGAAAAAAGACATAAAAAGTGAACTTGAGAAAATAAAACAAATGTCCGGGAAAGACCGGATCTGGTATATTTATGAATATTATAAATTTCATATTGTAGCTGTCATTCTGGCATTTACCCTTTTATGGGTAGTAGGAAGCAGCCTGTATCGCCAGACCTTTACCACACGGCTTACTTTCGCCATTGTCAATGACCGTTCCGGCGGTGAGTCATCTATGGATGAATTTGAAAACAGCTTAAAAGAAGCTCTTGGTTTTGGTAAGAAGGATCTGATCGAGATCAATTCCGGACTGTTTATCAATGCTGATGGCTCCCAGTCTTCCGAATATTCCTATGCAAGTATGGCAAAGATTGCTGCTTTAGCAGCCGGAGGAGACCTGGATATTATCATCGCTGATGCAAAGACACTGGAACATTATGAGTCCCAGGGCGCATTTTTTAGATCTGAAGGAATTCCTGCCCCAGGATCTGTTAGAACGTGCCGAAAAAGAAGACCTTTTCTTCTATACAGACAATGAAAAAGGGCAGTCAACTGCTGCCGCTATTTCACTGGAACCTACTGCATTTTCCGATATGACCGGTGTCTCGATCCAGCCGCCCTATCTGGCAGTTATTGCATCTTCTCAGCATACAGAAGATACGCTCCGGGCCATCCAGTGGCTGTTTGATCAGAAATAACTTTTACTACTTCCATTCCAAGGCTTTCTGCCAGTGCGCAGGAGGCCTTGTTTTTTTGCTTCAATCCAGGCGCAGAGTCTGGCAGAAAGGACTTCGTGGGAATAAGAAAGAATGGCTTTAGCTGCTTCTGTTGCATAGCCATTTTTCCTGTAAGGTTTAAAAATATGGTATCCCAGTTCCAGCCAGCAAAGGTCGTCTGGAAGAGTGGGTAGCGCCTGCAAAGCAGTTTCCGGAAGATTGGGGTTACTGACGCCGGCCATGCCGATGAGAAGCGACGGACTTTTCTTTAACACAGCCCAGGTCCCATATTCATAAAAACCATACTGGTTCTTTATATATACTTCTAATTTGTCCGGATCACGGAATATCTCTTCTTCCTTACCATATTCTTCTTCTGGTATGTTCTCTGCATCCTCTTTTACAAATTCACGGATGTACAGTCGCTCTGTCTCGTCAATAAGCCACGGAAGTCCCAGATACCGGCGCAGGATCAGTTCTAAAAGTTCTTCTGTCACATATTCCATTGAGGGAACTACATAAGGGATCCCCTGAAAATCTCTGCTCGCTCCCTCCCCATTTCCCGTATCCAGACAACCTAAAACAGCCCTTCCGGAAGCTTTTGCCTCCAAAAGGGCCTGTGGTTCGTCAGATATGAGAAGCGTATATTCTTTTCCTTCTATTGAAAGAGTCCGCTCCTGCTTCATATTGTTCTGTCTCCTGTAAGAACCGTTTTTTACTATTTACTGCTGTTTTGCCGTTATATCACCGGCAATCTATCAGTATTTTTCTGGCTCTGGGTATTCTACACCAAAAGTATCTACTGTCATAGATTTGATCTTCTGTGTCTTTAATGGACGGTCAGAATAATCGGTGCGCTCTTCTGCAATCTTATTTACAACATCCATTCCCTCTGTAACCTTGCCAAATGCTGCATAAGCGCCGTCCAGATGAGGAGCATCTTTGTGCATGATAAAGAACTGGGAGCCAGCAGAGTTAGGCATCATGGATCTTGCCATGGATAAAACTCCCTCGGTGTGCTTTAAATCATTCTTAAAACCATTCTGGCTGAACTCACCCTTAATACTGTAACCTGGGCCACCCATACCAGTTCCCTGAGGGCATCCGCCCTGGATCATAAATCCACGGATGACTCTGTGAAGATCAGGCCATCATAATAACCTTTCTTTACCAGGCTGATAAAGTTATTTACTGTGTTTGGTGCTACTTCCGGATATAATTCTGCTTTCATCACATCACCATTTTCCATGATGATAGTAACAACTGGATTTGCCATTGTTTTTCTTCTCCTTTATGCTTCAGAATTGGCCTGTGGGGTGCAGGCTCTTTTTGTTTAATATAGCAGATTGTAGGCGGGTTGTCCAGTGAAGTGGAAACCACTTATACGCTCTAATAATTCGTTATAATTAAATGTTCTGCCTTACGATCATTTCTATTCATAAAACTAACCATATATTTTTATCAAAACTTGTTATATTGAAATTATCTTTATATAATTCATAGATAAAATCCGTATTTTTAATAATCAGTAATATTTTGGCGGGCGTCCGCTTTAAACATTCACACAGACGTTTTTGCTCCTCATGTCCAAACTCATTCTGTGCATAAGTAGAAAAGTCTGTATCATAAGGCGGATCTAAGAAACAAATATTTTTAAAGCAGCTATTTTTGAGTATCTTTAGTTTACACGACTTCATCATCATCGTCAATCATTTCACTTTCGTCACTTAGAATCAATTTGACTAAATTAAATTGTTATTCAAAAGCCAAAAAGGATGTCACTCCTTGCGAAGCAACATCCAGTCCCATTTATTTCATCCCTATTTACTTAAATAATCTCTCGAACCTGACCTACAATGTACGCCCAACTTTATGAGGCTTACCATTTTCATCTACAGCTACAAAGGTAAAGAATGCTTCTGCTGTCTGGACCTGTTCTTCTTCCGGGTCCTGATCCATCATAACTGTGATCTTGATCTTCATGGAAGTGTTTCCTACATGGACAACTTCTGCATTGATATCAATAAAGCTTCCCTGAGGCATAGGACGCATAAAACGAATGCTTTCAATCCCTACTGTCATAACTTCCGAATGTGCAAAGCGCTTTGCTGCAATTCCGGATACTTCGTCCATCCAGTCAAGCAGTCTTCCTCCATAAAGATTTCCTGCATCATTGGTTGAAGCCGGCATTACGATCCGTGACATTTTTGTAACTGGTAATTCCATCATATTTTCTCCTTTATTATGAAATATACTTCTTTAGGAAACTGCCTCGATCTCATCTGCGATCCGTTTTCCCATCTCTTTTGTTCCTACCAGGATCTTTCCTTTATGCCAGATATCTGCAGTTGCAATATTGGCCGCTAAAACCTGGCGGATGGCTTCTTCTATGGCTCCAGCCTCTGCCTCTAAGCCAAAGGAAAGGCGCAGCATCTGGGCTGCAGCCGCAATCATGCCAATGGGATTGACCATATCTTTTCCGATCACAGACTCATCTGGATAATGAAGCTGGTTCGGTGTGTAAATCCCCTGCTCTGTATTACTTAATTCCGCAGAGGGATAAAGATAGGGCGTTCCGGTCAGTTCTGTTCCTTCATCAGATATTATATCACCAAACAGATTGGAGGTAACAAAAACGTCAAACCGACCTGGATTTCGGATCAGCTCCATGGCTGCATTATCAATATATAAATGTTCCAGTTCCACATCTGGAAAATCCTCGGAAACCTGCTGTACAGTCTGACGCCAGAGACGGGAACTGCCAAGAACATTTGACTTGTCCAGATTGGTAACTTTGTTCTTTCGGCTTTTTGCCAGTTTAAAGGCAGTATAGGCAGTCTTACTTACAATTGTTTCATTATAATACTCATATTCATAAGCTTCCCGACCGCCGTCCCCATTTCCCTGGACTTTGGCAGAGCAGAAAACTCCCCCTGCAATATCACGGACAAAAGCAACATCCATTCCCTGCTCCAGACGTTCTGCTTTTAAGGGAGAAAAACATTTTAAAGAAGGATACATACGCACAGGACGGATATTGGTACTTACCTGCAGTACCTTTCTCAGTATCATAAGAGCGCCTTCCGGACGCTTATCCAACGGCCAGTCCTGGTATTTTTTCAGACCTGAATTCCAAATAAGACAGCCGGAACCTGGGTACAGATTTTAAACTTTCCTGTGGAAGAGGTTCTTTTCCTGCTTCAATGGCCTGAGAGCAGGCTAAAACAGGATACAGCTTTAAATGATGGCCGAACCGGCGGCAGACTGCCTGAAGCACCCGTACTGCCTCTTCCATCATCTCCGGTCCTACACCATCTCCCTGTATTACTGCTGCTTCCAGTTTCATATTGCATCACACCTTCTCTCTTCATTCTTTTCCATATCAACGACTTCCTTTTATCCCACAGATCTTCTCTACTGCCGGTTTTAACACCTTCTGCATCGGCTTCATCAGCTTTCCTACCAGCAATGCGCATATCACGGTTCCTTCCCGGATGCCATCCAGTTTTCCAAGAAATACAAAAGAAAGGACAATACCGATCACAACGGTCAGACAATCCATGATGACCTTAATATCATGAAAAGGCTTGTCCGGGAAGAATACACGGTTTACTGCATGGGTCATTCCTTCCATAGGCATATTTACCAGCTGCACATCCATATACAGGCATACGCCTATTGCTACAAAAACGATACTGATCGCCAGCATAACCAGCTGCCCCGGATAGGTGGGAATGGCAAAATCTCCCACCACTTTCTTTGCAACATCTACAAAACGGCCAAAAATCGTGGAAAATATCAGCTGCGTCAAATCTATGGGACGGAATTTTTTTTCTTAACAATAATATCTGCACCAGAATATAAAAAGCAAAAATGCCGATCACGCAGTTTCCAAGATCCAGTCCTGTAATGCGGCTGATCACATAGGGAAAGGAGTTTACCGGTGAAACTCCCAGAGAAGAATTAACAGAAAATGCCACTCCAAAGGCCATGAATAAAAGTCCGGTCACATAGATCAGGGCCTTTTTTACCATCAGCATGTAAATCCACTCCATACTGGAATACCTGTATAAGTCTTCGCCTCTTCTTCCCCGCTTAATACACGGATCGCACCTGCTGCCAGTGCTTCCATTTCAAACTCGCCTGCCATAACAGTGATCGGCGCAATAAAGGAAAGCATTTCTGTCAGTTTTTCTACTACATACTTGTCATGGGAGATGCCGCCTGTTAATACGATCCCGTCCACCTTTCCATGAAGGACTGCTGCCATAGAACCTGCTGTCTTTCCGATCTCATAGATCATGGAATCGTAAATTAATTTCGCATACTTATTCCCATTTTCGATCATGGCAGTTACTTCTCTTGCATCAGAAGTTCCCAGGTGATCTACCAGGCCACCGGTCTTTGTGATCTTCTCACGCATCTCTTTTTCTGTATATTTACCGGAATAGCACATGGTCACAACATCCTTTACAGGAAGCTGGCCGCAGCGGGTGGGGGCCATTGGGCCGTCACCATTTGCAATATCATTGGAATCAACCATTTTTCCCATTCTGTGGGCAGTAACGGAAATACCGCCGCCAATGTGGCAGATGATCAGGTTCATGTCCTCATATTTCTTGCCCTGCTTTGCTGCAAAACGGATGCCGATCTCCTTCTGATTTAATGCATGGATACGGCTCTCTCTGTATACACCCTTTAAGCCGGTTACACGGGCTACATCCTGGAACTCATCTACATCTGGTGGATTTACTACAAATGCAACTCCGCCGAATTCTTTGGAAAATGCATCTGCCAGCTGTGCGCCTAAGGTTGCCGGATGCTTTACGGTATAGCAGGTTCTTGCATGCTCAAGAAGTTTGTCACCAATAGTGAAAACGCCGCCTTCCACATTTACCAGGCCGCCGCCTCTTGCGGAAAATGCATCTACGCCTTCTAAGGTTTGTCCTTCTTCTTTCAGGACATTTAAGATCATTTCCTTTCTGTATGGAAGCTGGTCACTGATCTCCTTGAACTCTTTTAATTTTTCTGCATCATGGCTGATATTTCTGGAAAAATTTCCTTTCTCCTTCAAACATGGCGATCTTTGTGGAAGTAGAACCGGGGTTGATAGCAAATACTTTATAGTTTTTCATAATGATTTTCTCCTATTTTCTAAAAGAGGCACGCTGACATAGCGCCAACGTGCCTGATTTTGTGTTGTAATGTGCCTGCCTTAATGGAACAGTGGATATAACAGTCCGATCCAGATAACCATCAGTGCGCCGCCGATACGGGTAGAAATAGAAGCGAATGCCAGCAGGTTCATACGGTTTGCTGCAGATAAAACTGCCAGGTCACCGGAACCACCGATGTTGCAGCAGCAAAGACCTGCTGTAACACCTGCTTCATATGCCCACAGACCAGAGAGCTTTCCGAAAATCATTGCACCTAACATTGCGCCGAATACTGCTAAGAAGATAACAACGAATGCGCCTGGGCTGAAGTATTCTGCCAGAGTGGAGAACTTCAGGGAGTTGATACCGATACCAGCGATCAGCATTGGAAGCAGTGCTCTTAATGCAAAGTTCATGGAGTATACACAGTTGTCAGCAAACTGGTCTGGAAGAAGACCGGTAAATTTAATGATGATTCCAAGGATAATGGTCCATGCAAGTCCCGGGATCACACCGAAACCTGGAAGGCTTCCAAGGATATTACCCAGTAAGTACAGACAGAAGCTCATGAAAATACCAGAACCTAATGCTACATAATCAGCAGAAGTTCCAAGTCTCTTCTGTTCCTTCTCCTCTGTTTTGCTCTCCTGTGCTTTCTTGGAGCAGAGGATCTCGCCGTTACCATTTAAGCCTTTCATTTTAGCAGTTACAGAACCTACAATAGCAGCTAATACAACAGCCAGTACGTTTGCGATAGATGCGTAGCACAGGAATTTTCCTGCCATTGGAGTCATATCTGTACCGGAAAGGCTGGAATACAGAGCTGGCAGAGTGGTCATAGCACCGCCGGAACCACCGGACATACAAGGTGCGCCGATATCAAACAGTGCCTCTGGAATACCATATCCGGTAACCAGACCTGCTAACATACAGAAGCCTAATGCAAATACCTGGCTTCCCAGGATGGTAGGCATGTATCTTGCAGTTGCACCAAGTAAAACCTTACGGTCCATAACAAGGATGGAGCCAACTAACAGCATGGCAATATATGCATCCTGGAAACCGCCGCCCATAAGGACCTTAACTCCGTTTACCAGTTCCTGAGGAACCAGACCAACGTAATTTAAGAAAGAAGCACCGATCAGAGGCAGAAGACATGCACCGCCTAAGTAGTTATTTACGATCGGGATGGTATTTCCAAGCCAGAAGAACAGACCGCCAACTGCCATCAGATAAGCGATGGTCATGATAAAGCTGGTTGCCATGTACTTGCCTGCATCATTGGAATAGATCTTAACAACCGGCATAAAGCCAAGGTAAACAGTTGCCATTACAATGATAAAGAATGGAATGAAATACTTTGCAGGAAGCCCACACACCTTAAAATTTAATTTTTTCTCCATTGTTTTCCCCCTATTATCTGCTGCCCACTAACGCCGCAATGACGATGGACATATATTTATCATCTGCACTTGCTGCACGGGATACCAACAGGACCGGAACCTTTGCTCCCAGTACCACGCCGCCGGTTCTTCCGCCACCAATTACAGTGATGGTCTTTGCTGCAATATTTCCGCTTACAATATCCGGAACAACTAAAAGATCTGCATCTCCTGCAACAGGACTTACATAGCCTTTAATTGGTGCGGAAGCAGGATCCATAGCCAGGTCATAGCTGATCGGGCCTTCGATGATGCAGCCTTCTACGCCTTCTTCCTTGATCTCAGCAGCTTCTACGGTTTCCTTCATCTTAGGATTTACTTTTTCTACTGCTGCAAGGATAGCTACCTTTGGCTGTTCTACGCCTAATGCATGGAATGCTTCTACTGCATTCTGGATAGCTGCTTTCTTCTGATCTTTGGAAGGATAAGTAAGAAGGCCTACATCAGTAATAGCGAATACCTTGTGGTAATTCGGGCTTTCCATGAAAGCAAGTAAACTCATGGTATCGTTCTTTCTGATCCCTCTTTCACGGTTTACCAGTACCTTCATCAGGGCTCCTGTCTCTGTTTTTCCTTTCATAATGCAGTCTACTTCACCGTCTCTTGCCATATCAGCAGCCTTCTGGATGGCTTCCGTAGGATCTTCCACATGGATAATGGTCATCTTATCTGCATCTGTGCCGATCTGAGCCAGGATCTCACGGATCTTTGGCTCATCACCGATCAGAACCGGCTCAACCATGCCGTCCCTATAAGCATGACTGATCGCTTCCAGTGTATGTTCATCCTGAGCCGGTACTACTGCTACTTTGCGCTTTACCGGCATAGCTTTTAACATTTCTTTCAGCTGTTCAAAATTCTTTATCATTGATTTTCCTCCTGTTTACAGATGTCCTCCCGGAGTCCGGGAGAACATCGAACCGCCTGTCTTTAAGCCAGTGCTGGCAGATCAGCCGGGTCTGTTACAACACCCATAACTGCGGTTGCTGCTGCTACCGTAGGACTTGACAGATAACCTAAGGTTTTCTTGGTTCCCTGACGTCCGATGAAGTTACGGTTTGCAGTCAGCAGGATCCTTTCATCATCTGTCATCAGACCATATGGCATACCACAGCAAAGTCCGCAGCATGGATGACAGATCACTGCACCTGCCTCAATAAAAGTCTTAATATATCCTCTTTCAATGGCCTGTTTGAAAATGGTATTAGTTGCAGGAACAACGATAAAACGCAGTCCTTTTGCCACTTTACGGCCTTTTAAGATCTTTGCAGCTGCTTCCATATCTTCAATACTTCCGTTGGTGCAGCTTCCCAGATATACCTCATCCATTTTGGTGCCTTTTACTTCACTGATGGGGTGAACATTGTCAACGCCCTGTGGACAGGAAAGCTGAGGTTCCAGTTCGCTTACATCATAGGTAAGTACCTTTTCATACTTTGCTTCGTCATCTACGCATACCCAGTCGATATCTTCTAATGGCATTCCGTAGTACTCTGCTGTCTTTTCGTCAGCCTCAAACAGACCGCACTTTGCGCCTGCTTCCAGAGCCATGTTTGCAACTGTAAAACGCTGTTCCATGCTCATTTCATGGGCTGCAGGACCGGTAAATTCCAGAGATTTGTACTGTCCGCCGTCGGCCTTGATATCACCTAAGATACGAAGGATAACGTCCTTACTCATAACACCGTCTCTTAAATGGCCGTTTAATACGATCTTGATAGCCTCTGGACCTTGAACCAAAGTTCTCCGGTAATAAGAGCTGCTGCCATTTCTGCTGTGCCAATACCAGAGCAGAAGTTTCCGGCACCGCCATAAGTAGTTGTATGGCTGTCGGTTGCAGTTGCGATCTCGCCTGGCTTTGCATACTTTGCTTCATGCATAATGGTGTGGCAGATGCCTTCTCCAATGTGAAGCTTCTTAATTCCATAGGTTTTTGCCAGTTCCAGACCAGCTTCATAATGGTCATAGTCATTTTTAGCAACGGCAGTTGGCATACAGTGATCCCAGACGATGGTTACCTTATCTGGATCGTCGATCTTGTCTGCACCAATGTCTTTCATGGTTTCTAACAGATAAGTAGTATAAATATCATGGATCATGAACATATCTGGCTTTGTGATCACGATATCTCCAGGAGCCACATGTTCTTTTCCTGCATTTTTCTTTAATATCTTTTCTACCATGGTGTAGCCTTTTTACGGCACTGTTCCATGGAAAGAGGCTTGATATCCATTTTCACATTTCCAGCTGCAAGACGCTTCTTTGTATCTTCGATCAGTCCGCCGTTTGCTACAATGTTATACAGATTTTCAGGAACTGCACCAACCTTGAAGGTCTTTCCATTTACACTGACCGTCTGTGCGTCTACATCTACCGTAACAATATCTCCTGCCTTCACACACGTCCTGGATCTGATCACAGGTAAGAAGAAGGATGCCGCTGTTAAATGCATTTCTGAAGAAGATTCTTGCAAAGCTCTTTGCGATGATGCAGCGGACACCATTGTAAGAAAGAACGGTAGCTGCCTGCTCACGGCTGGAACCACAGCCAAAGTTGGTTCCTGCTACCAGGATGTCTCCTGGCTGAACGGTTGAACCAAATTCCGGCTTTAACAGCTCAAATGCATATTTTTTCATCTCGTTACGATCCGGGATAGTACCTCTTTTTCCAGGGATAATGGTATCTGTATCAATATCATTTCCGAATTTCCAGATTTTTCCACTGAACTTCTTTTCCATAGCTGTCTCCTTACATCTGCTTCGCAAAGGAAGCGTTCATTACTGTTTCAACAGAGCCTGTATAAACTTCTGCGTCATCGCAGCCCATAGAACCTGTAAAGGTGTACAGTCCGGTGGTTACCAGACGTTCCTTATGTCCCATAGCTCCAGGTCAGTCGGTCATTTTTGCGGACAGTTCAATACATGCCCTTCGGTTCCTCTCCCTACTCCTGCGTTTGCTCTCGTTTGATTTCTCCCTCTGTATCCTCTTAGCACAAGCGGGACAATACTTTGATATTCCAGAGCTGGGGACGTATTCAACACCGCACACCGTACAATTTTTAGGCTTTAACGCCGTCCACCGCTTTGTGGGTGTGATATGTAATTCACCGACAAAGCCGATGAATTTATAGTAAATCTTGATTTCCTGCCTTACTGTCCCGTCCGCAAGTTTCTCACGTTCCGAAACAAGTATCTTGTCTATGAGTGCGTTTATGATGGTTGCGTCCAACTCTTTCAGCCCCTGATAGTTGCGGATTAGGGATAGAAAGTCCCTCACGCCCTGCGATTTCTCATAGCTGTCATTGAGCGTTTCCGTTACCTCTTTCAGCCGTGCTTCAATTTCAAGCTGCTCTTTCTGGTATTTCCCCGACATCATCTCAAAATTCCGCTCCGTGATACGCTCCATTACCTTGTCCTCATAGAGAGAGGAAAACAGCCTGTCAAGCTCCGCAAGGCGTTTGTTCAGCTTCTTCTTTTCTTTCTCTAATGATTTCGCCCTGCTCTGGTCTGTTTCCGTGAGCCGCCTTTCTATGGCTCTGACCGCCTTTTCATCATTGACCGCCATATCCGCAAAGCGGTTGATGTCGGCAAGGACGGCATTGAATAAGTCCCTCGCTTCAATGCTGTGTGCGGTACACATAACATTGCCATATCTGCCATAATTATTGCAGGTGTATTGTACGCAGTCGATGATGTCGGGGCGTTTCCTCCTGTTGGCACTCGCCGCCCGCATCGCATAGCCGCAGTCCGCACACTTGATAACGCCCGAAAAGATATTCTCAAATCCCCCTGCGTTCTGCTCCCGCCTGCGGCTCGTCATAAGCTGCTGTACGGTGTCAAATTCCTCCTGCGTGACTATCCCCTCATGGGTGTCTGGTATCACTTCCCATTCTTCGGGCAGCTTAGAGGGGCGTTTCTTGCTTTTCATGTTGGCTGCAATCCGCTTGTAGCCTGCAAGGTTGCCCGCATATATCGGGCTTCTTAAAATGCCCCTCACGCTGTTCTCGCTCCAAATATAACGGTTTTCCTCGTTATCCTCAAAGTACCGCTCATAGCCTGTTGCCCCTTGCTCCACCGCATAAGCGGCAGGGCGTAGGATATGCTGTTTGTTGATGTGCTTGCGGATTTTGGCGATGCCGTTGCCCGCTAACGCAAGGTCGAATATCTCCCTTACCACATGGGCAACTTTGTCATCTATCAGCAGATGGTTGTGGTCGGCAGGGTCTTTGACATAGCCATAAGGGGCTGTTGTTCCCATGAATTTCCCCTGCTGAAACCTCGCACGGTACGCCGATTTTATCTTGACTGACACATCGGCAGAATACATTTCGTTTAGGATGTTGCGGAAAGGCGTGATGTCCATAGCGGATTTGTTTAAGGTGTCCACGCCGTCATTGACCGCTATATACCTCACGTTATGCTCTGGGAAAAAGACTTCCAGATATAACCCACAATCAAGATAGTTCCTCCCCAGACGGGATAAATCTTTTGTAATCACGCAGTTTATCAGCCCGTTTTCAATGTCCTTAATCATATTCTGGAAACTTGGTCTTTGGAAAGCTGACGTTAGATAACGATACTTTTGAAAACACTGGAAAATCAAGGTTTTTCGAGCGACGGACAAGCAGGGTATTGTACTAAAAACTGAATACGACGCAGAAGCGGCGTTTCTTACTCTCTACATGGGAGAACAGGAACGCCGCTTTTTCATGCCCTTTGTTACGCAGTAGGGGCAGAAAAAGCCTTGCTACAAGCGGTTTTCCGGGCGCGTATCTGGCGCGGAAAGGGATTTATACCTTATCCCCCGAAACCGCGCTTCTACTGCGTAACAAATCCAAAGCAAAGGAGCTATGAACTATGGCAGTTTTCAGAGTGGAACGAAACAAGGGCTATACCGTAATGAGCAACCACCACCTACGCAACAAGGAGCTTTCCCTAAAGGCAAAGGGGCTGTTGTCGCAAATGCTGTCACTCCCCGAAGATTGGGACTACACCTTGAAAGGCTTATCCCTTATCAACCGGGAGAAGATAGACGCTATCCGCGAAGCCATTAAGGAACTTGAACGCGCCGGGTATATCGTCCGTTCAAGGGAGCGCGACGAGAAAGGACGCTTGCGGGGCGCGGACTATGTGATATTCGAGCAGCCGCAGCCGCCTACGCCGGATTTACCTACATTGGAAAAACCAACATTGGATAATCCAATGCAGGAAAAAAACCAACATTGGAAAAACCTAACGTTGGAAAATCCAACGCAATTAAATAAAGATATACAAAGAACTGACTTACCAAAAAAAGAAAAATCAAATACAGATTTATCAAGTACCCATTCCATTCCTATCCTTTCCCCTAACCCCTCTCCTTGCAGAGAAGCGGCTGCGCCGCCGGAACGGAAAGGAACGGAAGCGGCAGCACAGAGCGCAGTTGATATATACCGGGAAATCATCAAGGACAATATCGACTACCACATTCTCAAACAGGACATGAAGTTTGACAGTGACAGGCTGGACGAGATTGTAGACCTCATGCTTGAAACCGTATGCACCGCCAGAAAGCGGGTACGGATTGCGGGGGACGACTACCCGGCAGAGCTTGTGAAGTCAAAGTTTATGAAACTAGACGGCGAGCATATCCGCTTTGTGCTTGACTGTATGCGGGAGAACACAACCAAAATCCGCAACATCAAGCAATATCTGAAAGCCGCCCTTTTCAACGCCCCGTCCACAATCGGCAACTACTACACTTCCCTTGTCGCCCATGACATGGCAAGCGGCGCACTGTCACCGAAAAAGCCGCAGTACGGCGACCCGGACTATTATTCATGCAATGAGGGCGAAAGCCTGTAACCACCCACAACCACAAAGGAGGATTTTATTATGGCACAGAAAATGACAGGAGCATTGGTATTTGACGAGCGCACCGACCGTTACGACATCCGCTTTGACTTAAACAGCTACTACGGGGGCTTGCATTGCGGCGAGTGCTTTGACGTATTCGTGCGGGGCAAGTGGAAGCCGACCCGGATTGAGTACGGCGACAACTGGTATCTTGTGGGTATCAGAGCCGAGGACTTGAACGGGCTGCGGGTGCGTATCTGACCGCCGCCCCATAAAGAAACGCGAAAGGAGGACGCGACAAATTGCAGGACGAAGTAAACGAAAAGACCATAGCCCTTTACATCAAGACCGGGAAGCTGACCGCGCAGACGCTCCAAAAGGCAATGAAAGCCATACTGTCAAAGGGCAAAAAAGCAGCTTGCAAAAACCGCCACAGGGCAAGCAGAGCTTAAAGCAGCTTATGAAGCAGAACGCGGGCATTTCCAACATTGAGATTACCGAGGGCAATATCAAAGCCTTTGAGAGTACGGCGAAAAAGTACGGTATCGACTTTGCGCTGAAAAAGGACGCGACGGAAAGCCCGCCCCGCTATCTGGTTTTCTTCAAGGGGCGGGACGCGGACGTACTGACCGCAGCCTTTAAGGAATTTTCCGCAAAAAAGCTGACACAGGAGAAAAAGCCCTCAATCCGAAAGCTGCTCTCTACCCTCAAAGAAGCTGCACAGGGCAGAAACGCGGAACGGGCAAAGGTCAAGAACAAGGACAGGGAGGTATCGCTATGAAGCCGGAAATCAAGAAGCTGCTTATCCTAAATCTCCCGTATCTGCTCTTTGTCTGGCTCTTTGATAAAGTGGGCGCGGCTGTCCGGCTCTCCCCCGGCGCGGACGCAAGCGCAAAGCTGCTACATCTTGGGGACGGTTTTACCGCCGCCTTTTCCAGTATCGCGCCGAGCTTCCACCCGGCAGACTTAGCTTTAGGCATTGCGGGGGCGGTCATTGTCCGGCTGATTATCTACACCAAAGGCAAGAACGCGAAGAAATACCGCCGCGGGACAGAATACGGTTCGGCGCGTTGGGGCGGGGCTGACGACATAAAGCCGTACACCGACCCGGTATTTGAGAACAATATCCCCTTAACGCAGACGGAACGGCTCACCATGAACAGCCGCCCGAAGCAGCCGAAATACGCAAGAAACAAAAATATCCTTGTAATCGGCGGTTCCGGCAGCGGCAAGACCCGGTTCTTTGTGAAACCGTCGCTCATGCAATGTACGTCAAAGGATTTTCCAACGTCGTATATCGTCACTGACCCGAAAGGAACACTGATTTTGGAAACCGGGAAAATGTTACAGCGGTACAAATACCGTATCAAAGTGCTAAATACGATTAACTTCAAAAAAATCCATGAAATACAATCCCTTTGCCTATCTGCGGAGCGAAAAGGACATTTTGAAGTTAGTCAATACCATTATCGCCAACACCAAAGGCGACGGGGAAAAATCCGGCGAGGATTTCTGGGTGAAAGCGGAAAAGCTCTACTACACCGCGCTAATCGGCTACATCTGGTATGAAGCCCCGGAGGACGAGAAGAACTTCACGACGCTGCTTGAGATGATAAATGCGTCGGAAGCCCGCGAGGACGACGAGGATTTCCAGAACCCGGTTGACCTCATGTTTGAACGTCTGGAAGAAAAAGACCCGGAACATTTTGCAGTCAAGCAGTACAAAAAATACAAACTTGCGGCGGGCAAGACCGCAAAAGCATACTTATCTCATGCGGCGCGAGGTTAGCCCCATTCGACATTAAGGAGCTGCGGGAGCTTATGGAAACCGACGAAATGGAGCTTGACACCATAGGCGACAGAAAGACCGCCCTTTTCGTCATCATCAGCGACACCGACGACACTTTTAACTTTGTCGTTTCAATCCTTTACACACAGCTATTCAACTTGCTTTGTGACAAGGCAGATGATGAATACGGCGGGCGGCTTCCCGTCCATGTTAGGTGCTTACTTGATGAATTTGCGAATATCGGGCAGATACCAAAGTTTGAAAAGCTCATTGCAACGATACGGAGCCGGGAAATATCCGCGTCAATCATCTTGCAGAGCCAGTCACAGCTAAAGGCAATCTACAAGGACAACGCCGATACCATAGTCGGCAACTGCGACACCACGCTTTTCTTGGGCGGCAAGGAGAAAACCACCCTTAAAGAAATATCGGAAATTTTAGGAAAAGAAACGATAGACAGCTTTAACACGTCCGAAACAAGGGGGCGGGAGCTTTCGCATGGGCTGAACTATCAGAAATTGGGAAAGCAGCTTATGACGGAAGATGAAATTGCAGTCATGGACGGAGGGAAATGTATCTTGCAGCTACGCGGGGTGCGCCCGTTCTTTTCGGACAAATTCGACATAACGAAGCACCCGAAATACAAGTACCTGTCCGACGCAGACCCGAAGAACGCCTTTGACATGGAAAAGCACCTTAAACGCCGCCCCGCCATTGTCAAGCCCGACGAGGTTTTTGACTATTACGAGATTGACGCAGCAGACTTACAGGAGGACGCAGACCATGAGGAAACGTAGCGCAGAGGAAAAACAAAAGCAGCTTGAACGGTTTTTAATGAATGTTGCGGAAGCCGCCGACGCTGCATTATGGGAGTATTGGCGGGAAAAGGAAGCGGAACACCGCCGTTTTGCAACGGAGTATGTCACGCGCCGGGGGCTTATCCCGCAACAGTGACAGCATGGCAGACCGCCGGGGGGACAGGGGGAAGCTACACTTCCCCTACGCTGC
>ENA-OPZN01000308-OPZN01000308.1-human-gut-metagenome-genome-assembly--contig:-NODE-308-length-16977-cov-6.118516_pt1 | contig 16977 bp, 16 predicted proteins | sample MGYA00242483_ERZ504503 | MGnify/ENA primary metagenome ERZ504503 (study PRJEB26092, sample SAMD00036285) | human gut metagenome | host: Homo sapiens | study: EMG produced TPA metagenomics assembly of... | reverse complement strand
TTCTGGGGAATAAAATCGCCTAAACACGGAGGTAAAAGCAGATTATCGTTGGATGTATAATTTTTAAACATTATCTTTGGGATATATTGACTTGATTCCCTAAGATACAAAAAATTAGGGAGACGGGGCAAGTTCTGACTGAGCGAAGTTAGGACTTGCCCGATTTTTTTGCAAACACAAAAAAGGCCGTCTCATTTTGAGACAGCCTCTTTCTGTATAAGGAGAAATTTTTCTGCCAGCCCTTCCCTCAGGGAGACAACTGAAAAACAGAAAATTAAATCTTTCCGTATGCTTTGAAGTAAGATACCTGACAAACTCCGGTATCATTATTAGTTTCTGTAATGATCAGTTTGACATAACGGGCTACCACAGGTTCAGCCAATGAAATAACTTCTTCAGCTGGGACCAACGGACTATTTCCAGTTACGGTTGTACCATCAGGAGCTTGCCATGGCAAAGCAAATGTAAATCCACCCACTTGAGTGAAATTTTCATTGTCTGTGCTGACCCACAATTGCAAAGTTTTTACCGACGGATAATTATTTTCCCCATTTGCACGACGGCCGATGGCAAAGCTGACACATTCCAACTCTTCCTGCATATCGATAACCAACGTATGAGGAAGCGGTGCATTTCCACCGGAATAAGCACTGTGCCAGAATTGGGTACGGTCATCGGTAAACAGACTGGGATAACCTCCTCCGTCGCCCGCTTCTACGTCAGAGCCTGTAGCTGTCCATTTAGTCCAGTCATATTGCAATGTAGTCTGACCTTCATACTTCTGTAACACCGTGAAAGAAGTTGTACGATAGCCACATCTCACCTGAATAGTAGCAGTACGGAAATTCGAAGGATCCGGATTGGCCTTAGTTGCTTTTACGGTAATCTCTTTACCTGACGCTGATACTGTACACCAGTCCACTCCGTCTTCCATGGTAAAAATCATTTCAGAAGGAATATCCGTATCAGCCGTTATTGTCGTGGTAGAACCTTCAGCTGCATCTAGTACAGCCCGTTCAATGATAATGTAACCCACATAAGGTTGTTCTTGTTCCTTACAGCCACAGAATAAGGCCAGTAAGAGAAGCGACAAAAATATGATATTTTTTCATTTTACAGTTTCTGTTATATATAAAAAATTATGATTTCCAAATACTACCTGCCTCTCCAAAGGAAAGCAGGTAGCCCTATTTCTAAATCCTCCTATTTATGTTCATTAGGGATTCTGTCCTAAATCGTAAGGATATGCATCATATTGAGCCTGTGGAATGTACTCGCATACAGAAGGAGAATTATAAGGGATCTCCAGGTAGCGGTCACCTTGTCTTAACGTATGTCCACCCGGATATTTACGGTCGAGCGTATGACGCCAGCGGAACACGTCGAATCGACGGAGACCTTCCCATGCAAATTCCAGCATACGTTCTTCTTCAATAATCTTATGTATATCCTTCGGCTGGCCGTTTTCAGCAGTCTGGATATTTTCCAGTGTCCATTCAGGAATACCGGCTCTCTTACGAATCACGTTCACATCATCAAGAGTAGTCTGTGTATCGCCCCCTTTCTCCAGGTTAGCCTCTGCACGAATCAGGTACATTTCAGCAAGACGAGAGATAATGGGTGACCACAAGTGGAAGTACTTTTCCTGATAAGAACATTTATTGATGGCATATACCAGGAACATAGACTCCTTCTTGCGAAGCGTTCTGGCATCGTACACACGCGGTTCGATACGGCCTATATATTTCGTTCCGTCTGAAGCTTGCACATAGTAACGGGTTCCCAAGTTATAAGGTTCCGATTGGATGGTCGCACTTTGGAAATTAGCTGCATCTTCTGCACCCATGGCATACGTTCCGTCGTTCTGTTTGGTGACAGAAATCTGACGGTATTCATAATTGGCATTAGCACCTGCCTGCTTGGCTGCATACACAAAGGTCCAATCCTTATAGTTCCGCTCCGGATTGCCGGTAATAGGATATTTGGAAGTATCCGTTCATCCTCTACATAACGTTTGGTAATGAATCCGCTACGCAAATCCTTGGGATAACCTTGTGCATCCAAATGCAATTCCAGCAAGTTCAGGTAAGGAGCAGAAGCATACATTTCTTCCCAACCCTTATCATCTACTTGGATATACAGACCTCCCATTCTTCCAGCTTCACTATCATCTTTCTGTTTTGTACGACGTACGGCAAAAATGGTTTCAGAATTTTCTTCAGGAATAAACTGAGGGTAGATTTTATAATCATCACCTTTCAGCAACTCAAAACGACCTGAATTAATGACATCATTGGCCATAGTCCAAGCACCATCCCAATTTTCCATATACAGATACACACGAGCCAACAACGCCTGAGCAGCTTCCTTAGTGGCATAGCAACTGTTTTTTGGAGACATACCAGTTGGCAGTGTCATATACGTGATGGCATCCTGCAAATCCTTTACCACCTGGTCATAAATTTTAGCTACTGTAGAACGAGATTGAGGCAAATCGTTCGGGTCACTGGTCAGCTTCAATGGCAGACCTGGATTCTGTGTAGGATTATTGGAATAAGGCTGAGCGAATTCGTTCACTAACAGGAAATAAGACAAGGCACGGAGGTAGTAGTTCTCACCTACAATGACTTTTTCCTCATCAGTGATGTTCGCACCCAGTTCTGCTCCCATTTCAATCACTTTGTTGCAATTACCGATGGTACGATACCCCAACTCCCAGGCATATTCTGTAACCGCACTGTTGATATTACGGCTGTAGTCATAAATATCAAACTTCGTATCGGTTGAAGTACCTCCCCATGAAAGGTCGTCTGCACCGTAAGCCCAAAAATAGTATCCATTATCAATCAGTCCGCCATCGTATTTCAACATGCTGTAACTGCCTTGTGACAATTCCACAATGTTACGGGCTGTTACATCCTCACCCGTCACACCGTCGTACATATTCACGTCCAAACTACAGCCAGTCAACGCAAACACAGCTGAGAAGGCACCTAATGTATATTTCAGTTTCATAATTTTATCTTATTATTTATCATTACTTAGAAGTTAACATTCAATCCTATGGTGAAACGCCTTACGGTAGGATAGCCGAAACTGCCGGCACTACCATTATAAGAAGAGGACAACAGAATTTCAGGATCCTGACCAGAGTATTTGGTAATTGTAAACAGATTTTCTCCACTCAAACTGATATTGGCTCCCGAAATCTTCAACGAATGCAACCATTTCTTGGGAAGGCTGTACGACAACGTCAAAGTCTTCAATTTAAAGTAGTCACCATTTTCCAGGTAACGAGTAGAAGTGTTAGAAGCGCCATTATTACCACCGGCCTTCAACTGCGGATGCGTAGCGATGTCACCCGGTTTTTCCCAACGGGTCCATCCGTCAGGTAATCTCATAGCGGGCTGAGAAGGACGTTCTGCATCACGGTCAAGAGCCCCGGCACGCATACCGTTGTAAATCTTGGCACCAGCACTGAAAGTAAAATTAGCGTTCAATGACAACCCCTTCCAACTGAGATTAGTACTCAAGCCACCAGTCACTTTCGGAGTAGGCGAAGCATCAAGCAGCACATTCGTTGCTTCATTGTAATTACCTGTCACGGTCTTCACACCAGTATCAGGATCCACCTTGAACCAAAGCGGTGTACCCGTCATGGTATCTACTCCAGCCCATTCTTTCATATACCAGTTCATATATGGATAGCCTACAGCAACTGCCTGCATAGTCAAGTCATCACCATCGGGCAGATAAGTTACCTCGTTGCGGTTATAACCCATATTGAAGCTAATGTCCCAATACCAGTCTTTGGTCTTAATCAATTCAGGAGTAATAGTCAATTCCACACCAGAGTTTTCCATCTTACCGTTGTTAGCCGTCTGACGGTTGAAGCCCGTTACAGCAGGCAAGTGACGCAGGTAAATCAAGTTCTTCACTTTCTTCAGATAGTAATCGAAAGTAATGTTCACACGGTCGAACAGACGGATATCGATACCAGCATCGAAGTTAGCTGTTTCCTCCCAAGACAAGTCAGGGTTACCCTGGTAGTTGGACAAGAATGCGATTTCGTTCGCATACTGAGAAGTATAGCCAAAAATAGTAGCCCACTCGTAAGCACCGCCCGGCTGGTTACCGCTGATACCGTATGACACACGCGGCTTCAACTCATTAATCCATTCTACCCCGCTGAGGAAGTTTTCCTTGTGCATATTCCATCCGGCACCGACTGACCAGAAGGTAGCCCAACGCTTGTCACTACCGAATTTAGAAGAACCGTCTCGACGAACCATACCTTGAATCAAATATTTGCTGTCGAACGAATAGTTGACATTCAAATAAATAGCCGCATTCTTCGATTCTGATTTCGTACCCTTGGCAGTAGGATCGTCCGCACCTGCACTAATAATCTCGGCTCCCTGGAAAATCTTATACGCCGTAGCCGAAAGATCCCAGTAACGATATTCATCGTAATCATAACCCAAATAAGCATTGATTTCGTGTTTTTCGCCAAAAGTCTTCAGGAAACGGAGCAATTGGCTGGTGTAGATAGAACGGGTATTTGACTCTCCGTCATAGTAAGAACCACTGGTTCCCATTCCGGAACGGCTGTTGGGGTCCACATAGGAGCTAGAATAACTGTTATTGAAACCAATACGATTGTTCGATTCAAAAGTCAGTCCGTCAATAATCTTGAAATCAAAACCGAGGCCTAAATCAATACCGTTACTACGAGTCTTTCCCCAATTTAACAATCTATCATACAAGAAGTTAGAGTTTCCATCAGAATACCAATAGTCATCCGGATTGGCAGTCGGAGCATCAGCAGCTGTCGGCACACCTTGTGTACCATCCTTCACATTTCCATGTGAATCCCATGGAGTATCCCACGGCGTATAACTGGTATGTGCCAAAGAGTACTCACGGTTGTCGGTTTCCTTATAGCTACCAGAAATCTTAGCCTTTAAAGTCAAGCGATCATTCACCACATAATCAGTGTTTGAACGGAAGGTGAAACGATCATAATCAAATCCTTTGATAGTACCTTCTTCAGAATAGTAGTCGGCTGATACATACGACCTGATTTTATCATTACCATAGCGGTAGCCGAGATTGTAGTTCTGTGTCAAGGCATTCTGAGTAGCAAAATCCCACCAGTCGAAATTGCGGTCGCGCAAATAAGGCTGTAACCATCCCTGTGCATCCAATGTCCCGGCATTTTCGTAAGCCGTACGCACATAATCGTAATATTCAGCACCAGACATCATCTCCAAATTACCTTTCTGCAACTGAGATACACCGAACTTAACAGACAAATCAATCTGTGAAGGACCCGAAGTGGCACGTTTGGTAGTCACCTGAATAACACCGTTAGCACCACGCGAACCATAAAGGGCCGTAGCCGAACCGTCCTTCAAAATAGAAATAGATTCAATATCATTGGGGTTCAAATCGGCAGAAGAAGCTCCCACAACCCCATCAATTACCCACAAAGGCTCTACATTACCACGGATAGACCCAATACCACGCACACGGATGCTCACTCCGTCACCCGGACGACCAGAAGTAGGAACCACTACCGCACCAGCAATTTTACCCTGCAGCATATTAGCTACACTCGGTGTAGTAATGTCTTTCAATTTATCCGCTTTAACAGAAGAAATAGAACCCGTGATGGAGCTTTTACGCTGCATACCATAACCCACAACTACTACTTCGTCGAGTGCTTCCGAATCTTCACTCAATTTAATAGTCTGGTTATGAGCCGTCGCTGTCACTTCAATAGATTTGTAACCCACAAAAGAAATGACCAGTTTGGCACCTACCGTACCTTCAAACTCATAATTTCCATCAAAATCAGTGATTGTACCGACAGCCGTACCTTTAATCAATACATTCGCTCCGATAATCGGCTCACCTGTCTTTGCATCTAATACAACACCCTTAAGTTTGGTTGTTTGTTGAACAACTGAAGCCATTGATTCCGGTACAGTGGATGTTGCAAATGTTGGAAGAGATGCGCAATACAAAGCACTTGCTAACACCATCAGCCGGCTAACATTGTTTGTTTTTCTCATTTTCATAATACTAAAATTGAGATTAATAGAATAGACTTATATTTAATCCTCGCAAATTTATAGAAAAAATCAAATACTTCCATAACAACTCTAAAACATTTTAATATTTAACTATTCTATTTTGCTTCAAGCATGTATTACATGTGAAATTAGTGAAATAATTTATTATTCATCACTATTTATGCACTCTTCTATCAAGCCTAAAAGTCAATCAACTATAACAGAAATCACTCATATCTTTCCCACCATGCCAATAAACTATCCAACGAAATTCACAATAAAAGAAGAAAACATTTACCTTTGTCATCAATCATCATTTCTAAACGCTTAATTCACAAACTATGAAAATGAAACTAGAATGCCTGGCATTGTTTGCCGTATTCTGCCTCCCTCTATGTGCACAACATGTGTATGACATGGCTCGTTTCGGTATTCAACCGGGAAAGAAGAGCAACATGTCTGCCCGCATGGAGAAGGCACTTGCAAAAATTAAGAATGAAGTAAAGGACGGAGAAACGGTAACCTTACGCTTTCAAAGCGGGACCTATCATTTCTATCCTGAAGGAGCTGCAGAACGTACTTACTACATCTCCAACCACGACCAGGATAATCCGAAAAAGTGGGACTGGCACTAGAGGATATGAAATCGCTGACAATAGAAGGAAACGGAGCCGAATTCATCTTCCACGGACAGATGATTCCGTTATCCCTTCTCAGAAGCACAGACTGTACCCTGCAAAATTTCAGTATCGATTTTGCCAACCCACACATCGCTCAGGTAGAAATTGTAAAAAATGAAGGAGAAAAAGGAATCACCTTTCAACCTGCACCTTGGGTTAACTACCATCTGACCAAAGACTCCATATTTGAGACTAAGGGAGAAGGTTGGAAACTCTGCCCGATGTCGGGTATCGCTTTTGAAAAGGTTAGCCGACATATTGTATACAACACCAGCGACATCAGCTGCCCGACCAAAGGTTGTTCCCTGGTAGGAAAGAATTTGATACATGCCCCTAAATGGAAAGACAAACGGCTTCCGGCAGGTACTATTGTCGCCATGCGTTCATGGGATCGTCCGACTCCTGGCATTTTCTTGTCACACAACACCCGAACCACAATAAAGAATGTCAAGGTACACTATGCACAAGGCATGGGATTGCTAGCTCAACTATGCGATGACATCACGATGGATGGTTTTGGCGTATGCTTGAAAGGAGACAACGACTCCCGCTATTTCACTACTCAGGCCGATGCAACCCATTTTTCTCAATGCAAAGGAAAAAATCACCTCTGTCAACGGATTGTATGAAGGAATGATGGACGATGCCATCAATGTGCACGGAACCTACTTGAAAGTGCTCCAACAAATTGACACTCATACTCTCAAAGCCCGCTATATGCACGATCAAGCTTGGGGATTTGACTGGGGATTTCCCGGCGACAGCGTACAGTTCATTCGTTCACAAACCATGGAACTGCTGGATGAAAAGAATTGTATTGAACGCATTACAGCCTCAGATAAACCGACAGCAGACGGCGCCCGTGAATTTATCATCCGTTTCAGTCAGCCACTTCCTGAAGCTTTAAACGAACAGACTGACTTCGGCATTGAAAACCTGACATGGACACCAGAGGTTTATTTTGCCGGTAATACCATCCGCAACAACCGCGCCAGAGGTTCTCTGTTCAGTACACCTAAAAAAACAATCGTAGAAAACAACCTGTTTGACCATACTTCAGGAACAGCGATTTTGTTGTGTGGTGACTGCAACGGCTGGTATGAAACCGGTGCCTGCCGGGAGGTAATCATCCGTCACAATCGGTTCATTAATGCACTGACCAATATGTTCCAGTTTACCAACGCCGTAATTTCCATTTATCCGGAAATTCCCGATTTGGAGCATCAAGTAAAATATTTCCACGGAGGAAGACTAGGCGCCATCCAGATTACAGACAATGAATTTGACACATTCGATGCACCTATTCTATATGCCAAATCGGTAGACGGATTAATCTTCAAACAAAACAAGATTAAAACGAACAATGCATACAAGCCTTTCCACTGGAATCAAAACCGATTCTTACTGGAAAAAGTAAACCGAGTAGAAATCATTGAGTGACATTGCTTCAAGGACTACTCAAAGCCCTTTGCACTCAACTTATACATACAAATAAAGCTGTTCAAAATAAAATTTGAACAGCTTTATTTGTATGGTTATATCCACTTCTTTTCAGGCTTTCTTTTCCTTTACATCCCGGTGAGCCTCTACCACATTCACCGCATAATCACCTAATTTTTCACACTCGGCAATGATGTCCATGTAGTGTACACCCATCTGATAATCGTATTTCTTTTCATTGACGTCAATCACATTCTGGTTCTTCAACTGATTACGATAGTTGTTGATTTCCGTCTCGATATTGAACGACTTGTTGACATCCACCTGCTGATGCACGTCCTTCACCAGCGCAATCATCTGTGTCAGGGCATCGTCTGTCAACTGGAACATTTGTGTGATGTGTTCATATTGCGCACTCGTGAAGTCCTCATTTCCGCGACGCTTCCGGTTGATGGTACGAGCCAGATTATAGCAGCTGTCGCCAATGCTTTCTATCTCCGTCACCTCGCGGAGCATCCCCCGTATCTGCAGCTTGCTTTCGGAACTTAACCTGCCCTCCGACACCTGCGTAAGGTAATTGGCAATCTCCACTTCCATATTGTCACTGATGTTCTCATACTTCTCAATCCGGCTGAACAGCTTGTTGAAATCATTTTCATTCTCCGTATGCAACAAGTCACGCACCATGCGGAACATACGCTGTATGCGTTCGGCAAACAGATTGATTTCCTTCCGTGCCTGAAGGATAGACAACTCTGCCGTAGAAAGCATGCCCCCCCGTAATGAACTGCAAGCGGTATTCTTCCTCCTGCTCTTTCTGGGGAACAATCTTGCAGACCGTTTTCTCGATAAGATGTACGAACCATATCAGAATCAGCACATTGCAGACGTTGAAGCAAGTGTGGAACGCAGACAATTTGAAAGAGACAGCCACCCCGTCGGCCTCACTTACCTTCATAAAATCGGAAATAATCCAGTCTACCATCGACAAGAAAGGCTCAAACAACATCAGTACCCAGATTACACCGAACACATTAAACATCAGATGAGCCATTGCCGCCCGGCGTGCCTGCGTATTGGCAGTCAAGGCCGCCAGGTTGGCCGTAATCGTGGTTCCTATATTTTCTCCCAGCACCAAAGCGGCTCCCAGTTCAAAACTAATCCATCCGTTGGCACACATAATCAACGTAATGGCCATGGTAGCCGCCGAAGCCTGTACAATCATGGTCAGTACAGTACCAATCAGGACGAACAGCAGGACAGAAAAAAAGCCCATGTCCGTATAATTCTGAACAAAGGCCAGCATATCCGGATTCTGACTGAGATCCGGAGCGTTCGTCTTCAGGAGATTCAATCCCATGAACAAAAAAGCAAATCCGAAAATAAACTCACCGACAGACTTACGCGTACTTTTTGAGAGAAAAGCAGTGGAATACCAATTGCCAGAAGCGGCAGAGAAAATGCAGATATGTCTACCTTAAAACCGAGAGCCGAGATAATCCACGCCGTCACCGTAGTTCCGATGTTCGCTCCCATAATCACCCCGATAGATTGGGAAAGCGTCAGCAAGCCGGCGTTTACAAAGCTGACCACCATCACGGTTGTAGCAGAAGAAGACTGAATCAAGGCGGTAATCAACATACCTGTCAGCACCCCCGTCACACGGTTTGTGGTCATTGCGGTTAAAATACTACGAAGGCGGTCGCCCGCAAACTTCTGAAGTCCCTCACTCATGATTTTCATTCCATAAAGGAACAGCGCCAGTGATCCAAGAAGCGCTAAAAAATCATAAAAAGAATATTCCATTTGTAATTAGTTAAGTTGGAAAGAGGCTTTTAATTGTTTAATGAGTAAATTAACTGCCTATTCACAAGGTTAGTAACACATATTACATTTATGCTACAAATATATTGCAAAAAATAATAATTCGACAAGAGAATTCCCGGAGGGAAGCTCACTTTTGGATATTTATAACGGTTTTAATCTAGCCATGCCCTACGGTCCGGTCAGCGCCAAAGTCAACAACAAAGTAGAAAGCCTTGATTTCCGGGTGTATTACAACAAAGACATTGAATTCCTTGACATTACCAGTTCTTCCGGCATGCGAACTTATGTCCGTTCGCTCTTTTTCGTGCTGGTCAAGGCAGTAGAAGAACTTTATCCGCAAGGGAACATTTCCCTGGAACATCCTATCTCAAAGGGATATTTCTGCAAATTGCATATCGACCGAACCATCGGGCTGGACGACGTGCAGCGCATCAAGCAGAAAATGCAGGAAATCATTGCGGCCGACATTCCCTATACACGTACGGAATGCCACACGGAAAAAGTAGTCCGCCTGTTTGAAGAACGGGGGATGCCGGACAAGGCACGGTTGCTGGATACTTACGGGCAGCTCTACTCTTACTATTACCAGCTGGGCGATACGGTGGACTGTTACTACAGCAGCCTGGTACCGAGCACGGGATACATCCACTTGTTCGACATCGTGAAATACTACGACGGACTGTTGCTGCGCATTCCCAACCGGGAGAATCCGACCAAGCTGGAAGAGGTAGTGAAACAGGAAAAAATGCTGGAAGTGTTTCAGGAATACCATCGCTGGAACCAGATTCTGGGCATCAGCACGGTAGGCGACCTGAACGTGGCCTGCAACGAAGGTCATGCCACCGACCTGATAAATGTGTCGGAGGCCTTGCAAGAAAAAAAGATTGCCCAGATAGCCGATGAGATTACCCACCGCGACCAAGACGGGAAACGGGTAAAGCTCGTGCTTATATCCGGTCCGTCTTCTTCCGGAAAAACCACCTTCAGCAAGCGGCTGAGCATCCAGCTTATGACCAATGGCCTGAAGCCTTACCCCATTTCACTGGATGACTATTTCGTCAACCGGAACGATACCCCGCTGGACGAGAACGGCAAACACGACTTCGAATCCTTGTATGCCGTAGACCTCCCCTTCTTCGAAGAACAGTTGACTACCTTGCTCAACGGAGGAGAGGTAGAACTGCCACGCTACAACTTCACCACCGGAAAACGAGAGATGAGCGGTAAGAAACTCCGGATAGACGAACACATGATACTGATTATTGAAGGTATTCATGCACTGAATCCGGCACTGACTCCGCACATTCCCAACGAAAACAAATACAAAGTGTATGTGTCGGCACTGACTACCATCCTGCTGGACAACCACAACTACATCCCGACAACCGACAACCGTCTGCTGCGACGCATCATCCGCGATTACAAGTACCGCAACTACTCGGCCGAGGAAACCATCGCACGCTGGCCAGTGTCCGCGCCGGAGAAGAAAAATGGATTTTCCCCTATCAGGAAAATGCCGATGCCATGTTCAACTCGGCCCTGCTGTTCGAACTGGCTGTATTAAAAGACTACGTGGAACCCGTGTTGCGGAAAGTACCCAACCGCTGTCCGGAATACTCTGAGGCACACCGTCTGCTCCGCTTCCTGAACTATTTCGTTTCCGTACAGGACAAGGAATTACCTCCTACGTCCCTGCTGAGGGAGTTCTTAGGCGGCAGCAGTTTCCAATATTAAAAATTTTGCCTTTTTCTTTGAAGTTCATTTTAATTATTATTTTTGCACGCTGTTAACTCAAGACAACAATAAAAATGGTACAAGGTTCACGTCAGGTACAGACACAGGCACAACAACAAGTACAGACCCTGTCTCCTCAACAGATACTGGCTGTCAAGTTGCTGGAACTTCCGACTCTGGAGTTGGAAGAACGGATTCACGCTGAATTGCTGGATAATCCGGCACTCGAAGAAGGAAAAGAAACTTCCGACGCTTCCGATGCCCTCAATGATGAGTACAATACGACTGACCAAGACGGAGAACCTAATACCGATTCAGGTGAGGACATCGAACTGGGTGATTACCGCACGGAAGACGATATTCCGGATTACAAATTGCAGGAGAACAACCGCTCCAAAGAAGACCGGGCGGAAGACATTCCTTTCTCAGACAACGTATCTTTCTACGAAACGCTGAAAGAACAGCTCGACATGCAACACCTCACTCCGGAACAGAAGCAATTAGGTGAATACCTTATCGGCTCACTTGATGACGACGGACTGCTGCGTAAATCCACAGAAACGATTCTTGATGAACTGGCTATTTACCAGGGAGTCTACACTTCCGCTGAAGAGCTGGAGCATGTGCTCTCAGTGATTCAGGACTTTGACCCTGCCGGCATCGGTGCCAGAAGCCTGCAAGAGTGTCTGCTCATCCAGATTCGCCGGAAAGAAGATTCTCCGCTCAAGCAGATTGAGCTGGACATCATCGGAAAGTGCTGTGAGGACTTCACCCGCAAAAATAAAGACAAGATTATTCAGAAACTGAATATTACAGAAGAACAATATAATGCGGCTGCGGCCGAACTGACCAAGCTGAATCCGCGTCCGGGAAGTTCCATGGGAGAAGCCATCGGGAAAAACCTGCAACAGATTATCCCTGATTTCCTGGTAGAGACGGAAGACGACGGCACGATTAACCTCAGCCTCAACAACCGGAACGTGCCGGAACTGCGGCTGAGCCGGGAATTTACCGAGCTGCTGGACGAACACACCCGCAACAAGCAGAACCAGAGCAAAGAATCAAAAGATGCCCTGATGTTCCTCAAGCAGAAGGTAGATGCGGCACAAGGATTCATCAACGCCGTGAAACAACGCCAGCAAACGCTGCTCAGCACCATGCAAGCCATCATCGACTTGCAACGCCCGTTCTTCGAAGAAGGGGACGAGTCTCTGCTTCGTCCGATGATTCTAAAAGACGTGGCTGAACGTACAAAGCTGGACATCTCCACCATTTCCCGTGTGAGCAACAGCAAATATGTACAGACCAACTACGGCATTTACCCGTTGAAATTCTTCTTCAGCGATGGCTACACGACTGAAAACGGTGAAGAACTGTCCGTCCGTGAAATCAAGCGCATCCTGAAAGAATGCGTGGCCAGTGAGAACAAGGAAAAGCCTTACACTGACGATGAGCTGGCCGATATGCTGAAGGAAAAAGGATACCCCATTGCCCGCCGCACTGTGGCCAAGTACCGCCAGCAGTTGAATATCCCCGTAGCAAGATTAAGAAGATAACATATCGATATGGAAGAAACCAGTATCCCCGATGAACTGACTTATCATGAACCCGCTCCCCGCCATGCTGGGGAACCCCGCGATGCCCTGTTTATGACTGCCCGCATCGTATCGCTCATCTTTACGCCGTTCATGGTACCGTTTGTGGCATTCTGCCTGCTTTTTTCTTTACTTATCTGAACATCATGCCCCTGCAGTACAAACTGACGGTTTTAGGGCTGGTGTATTGCTTCACCATCCTGCTACCGATGCTGGGCATCTATCTGTTTCAGAAAATCAACGGCTGGACACTCCACGAACTGGGACACCGCGAAAAGCGCTTTATCCCTTACGGAATGACCATACTGAGCTACATGGCCTGCCTGCTGACGATGTATCGCATACACCTGCCACGCTATATGAGCGGCATCATCGTAGCGACCCTGATCTGCATGGTCATCTGCACAGCTATCAACACACGCTGGAAAATCAGCACCCACATGGCCAGCAGCGGCATGATGGTAGGCGGACTGCTGTCCTACAGCTTTATCTTCCAGTTCAATCCGGTAGAATGGCTCTGCTTCTTCATCCTGCTTGCCGGCATGTTAGGTTCAGCCCGTATCATCGTCAAGCAACATACTTTAAATGAAGTGACAGGCGGGTTTTTCGTCGGTTTATTTTGTGGTATCACGGGAATTTTGTTTATTTGAAAACTGATTATCTTAAACTTTAAATTTATTCAATATGGAATTCCCGACTAACATCAAGTACACCAACGAACACGAATGGATTCGTTTGGAAGGCGACACTGCCTATGTAGGTATCACAGACTATGCACAGCAACAGCTGGGCGACATCGTTTTCATCGACGTAACCACAGAAGGTGAAACGCTGGATAAAGGCGAAGTATTCGGTACCATCGAGGTAGTGAAAACAGTTTCAGACCTGTTCCTCCCCATCGGAGGCGAGATTCTGGAAGTCAACCCGCAACTGGAAGAACATCCGGAACTGGTAAACCAGGATCCTTACGGCGAAGGCTGGATTATCAAGCTGAAACCTACGGATGCCAGCGAACTGGACGATCTGCTGGACGCTGCAGGCTACAAAGAGATTATTAACGAATAACTAAAATAAAAACAACGAATGAAACCAATTGTAAGTATCATTATGGGCAGTACTTCTGACCTTCCGGTAATGGAAAAGGCCGCCAAGCTGCTCGATGAAATGCAAGTCCCGTTTGAAATGAATGCCCTGTCGGCTCACCGCACTCCTGCTGAAGTAGAGAAGTTTGCGAAAGAAGCTGCCGGACGTGGCATCAAGGTAATCATCGCGGCTGCCGGAATGGCTGCTGCACTGCCGGGAGTAATTGCAGCCAACACCACCCTTCCAGTTATCGGAGTGCCTGTAAAAGGTTCTGTACTCGACGGTGTAGACGCACTCTACTCTATCATCCAGATGCCTCCCGGAATACCTGTGGCTACAGTAGCCATCAACGGTGCCATGAATGCCGCTATCCTGGCCGTACAGATGCTGGCCCTGAGCGATGCAGAACTGGCTCAAAAGTTTGCAGCTTACAAGGAAGGTTTGAAAAACAAAATCGTAAAAGCCAACGAAGAGCTGAAAGAAGTCAAATACGCTTATAAGACAAACTAACTGAATGAATTACTTCAACTATTCTCGCCGACAGGCGAACGAGGTATATGTAGGCGCCACTCCTATGGGTGGCGCTTATCCTATCCGTATACAGAGTATGACGAATACCGTCACCATGGACACTGAAGCTTGTGTGGAACAGGCCAAGCGTATCATTGAGGCGGGAGGAGAATACGTACGTCTCACCACTCAAGGAGTACGTGAAGCAGAGAACCTGCAGCATATCAATGCCTCTCTGCGTGCCCAGGGATACCAGACTCCATTAGTGGCCGATGTACATTTCAATCCGAAAGTAGCTGAGGTTGCGGCCTTGTACGCTGAAAAGGTACGTATCAACCCGGGTAACTACGTAGATGCTGCCCGTACCTTCAAGCAACTGGAGTATACGGATGAAGAGTATGCAAAAGAAATCCAGAAGATACGCGACCGTTTCATCCCCTTCCTGAACATCTGTAAGGAAAACCACACAGCCATCCGCATCGGAGTGAACCACGGTTCGCTTTCCGACCGCATCATGTCGCGCTACGGAGATACCCCGGAGGGCATGGTAGAATCGTGCATGGAGTTCCTGCGCATTTGTGTGGAACAGAATTTCATGAACGTGGTCATCTCTATCAAGGCTTCCAATACGGTCATTATGGTACGCACCGTCCGCCTGCTGGTAGAACAGATGGAAAAAGAAAACATGGCCTTCCCGCTCCACTTAGGAGTGACAGAAGCCGGCGACGGAGAAGACGGCCGTATCAAATCAGCCTTGGGTATCGGTGCCCTGCTGTGCGACGGACTGGGTGACACCATCCGCGTATCGCTGAGTGAAGCGCCCGAAGCCGAAATTCCCGTAGCCCGCAAACTGGTAGATTATGTATTGAAACGCGAAGGACATCCCTACATTCCAGCAACCGAAGCTCCGGAATTCAACTACACGCATCCCAGCCGAAGAGAAACCGTGCCCGTAGGTAACATCGGAGGCGACCAGCTTCCGGTAGTCATCTCAGCCCGTCTGAACAACGACCTGGAAGTGAGCGAACAGTTCAAACCCGACTACCTGTACTGCGGACAACGCTTGCCGGAAAACCGGAGAGCCGACATCGGCTACATCGTGGATGCCTGCGCCTGGGACGGCAGCGAACATACCTATCCGGCTTTCAACTACCAGCAGCTCATTGAACTGCATCACCATCCGGCCAAGATGAAATTCCTCTTCACTTCCTACCTCGGATTGAACGAAGAGGCAATAGCGTGTCTGCGTCTGCATCCGGAAGTAGTTATCGTGGCTCAAAGCAACCATTACAACCGTCTCGGCGAGTTCCGTGCATTGGCCCATCAGCTGATGAACCAGGGACTGAAAAACCCGCTGGTATTCTTCCAGCTTTATCAGGAAAGTGAAACGGAAGACCTGCAAATCAAGTCGGCCGCCGACATGGGCGCCTGATTATCGACGGGCTGTGCGACGGTATCCTGCTCTACAACCACGGCAACCAAATCAGCAACCTGAAAGTGGACGAAACCGCCTTCGGTATCCTTCAGGCAGGACGTATACGTACTTCCAAGACCGAATACATTTCCTGTCCGGGTTGCGGACGTACCCTGTACGACCTGGAATCGACCATCGCTCGCATCAAGGCAGCCACCTCCCATCTCAAGGGACTGAAAATCGGTATCATGGGCTGTATCGTCAACGGCCCGGGAGAAATGGCCGATGCCGACTATGGTTATGTAGGTGCCGGAAGAGGGAAAATCAGCCTGTATAAGAAGAAAGAATGCATTGAAAAGAACATTCCGGAAGAACAGGCTGTGGAAAAACTGATTGAACTGATTAAGGCAAACGGGGATTATAGAGACTGATTCTCTACACCCATAATATTAAAAAATACAGAGAGGGTGTGTCAAAATACATACCCTCTTTTTTATGACAAAGCCCCGACTTTCCCAAGCCGAGGCTTTGTTATTACCTAAAGATTTTGTATCTTTAAGCATAAGCAAAGTAATATGGCAAAGATACATTTTCGTTCTTACAATCCCAATCAAATC
>ENA-OPZN01000307-OPZN01000307.1-human-gut-metagenome-genome-assembly--contig:-NODE-307-length-17035-cov-2.074225_pt1 | contig 17035 bp, 20 predicted proteins | sample MGYA00242483_ERZ504503 | MGnify/ENA primary metagenome ERZ504503 (study PRJEB26092, sample SAMD00036285) | human gut metagenome | host: Homo sapiens | study: EMG produced TPA metagenomics assembly of... | reverse complement strand
CGATACTGAGGTGGCATATCTGGGACTGGGACTTGGGGGCATCCTCCTATATGGAAGGCTGTCGTTTTACCAATGAAAAGGACCTGGATAAGTATCTGGCACTGGATTTTGGTGAAGAAGATCCGGAAAAGCGGGAGACAGCCCTTCGCAAATTATGGGGTCAAATAGAAGAACTTTCCCAGGCACAGCGAATGGAAGAGTTTATGTTTTTAGGGCTTCGTATGTTAAAAGGCGTGTCTGATGTGGACTTTGTAAGACTGTTTGGTGTGAAAATGGAAACGGTCTATGGTGATGTGATCCGCAGGCTGACTGCCAACGGGCTGCTGAAAAAAGAAGAAAATAATCTTGCCCTTACAGAATGGGGCATGGATGTAAGCAATTTTGTTTTAAGCGAGTTCCTGCTGGGATAAAAAGCGCAGAAAATCTGAGTATAAGTAAAATATAAAAGGTCCTGAAGTGAGAGAAAATCTCTGCTCCGGGACCTTTTTTGGTATTCATCTTATTCACTTGTCAAAACCTGCCAGTGACAGATTTTCCAGGTCAATGCAATTATATTATACGAAAAACTCCAGGATAAACACGATGGCACAGGCTGCAATGGAAACCTGGAACAGGCTCTTTCCTTTATAAGCGAAAAACAGTGCCACTGCCAAAGCGGCAGCTCCGGAAACAGGAGAAGCAGTTGCGTAGATATGGCCGGGAAGGTCATTACAGACAGGGTAACATAAGGCACATAATATAAAAAGAGCGGATAAAAGGATTTTTGATCTCTTTCTTGATCAGTGTCAATGGCAGCATACGGATCAGATATGTCACAATGGCCATTACCGCTATGTAAAGATAAACTGGATATTTCATTTATTCTTCCTCCTTTACAGGGAACAGAACTGCAGCAGACCCGGCTACGATAAATGTAAGGATAATGATCTTAAATCCGGAAGAAATATCCCTTAATACCGGTATCTGGGTGAAAAAGGAAGCTGAGTGCCATGGAAACAAGGATAACCATGCGCAAAACCTTATTTTCTCTTGCCGGAGGGATGACAACTGCCAGGAACATACCATAAAAGAGCTACATTTAAAAGCGCTTAACAGCCTCGCAGGAAGAAGACTGCCGGAAACAGCACCAAGGAGGGTGCCGATGGTCCAGCCTGGAACAGCCATAGCCATCAGGCCGTAGCTGAAATAAGGGCTTAAGACCCCGCTTTTACATACAGATACACCGAAGATCTCATCTGTTACACCGTAGGACATAAGAAAACGGTGAAAAAATGGCATATGACTGTCCAGTTTCTGGGAAAGAGAACAGGACATCAGGCAGTAACGCAGGTTGATGATCAGCTGTGCCATAGCCATTTCCACAAGGGAAGAACCGGCAGTAATGATCCCCCAGGCCTGCAAACTGACCTGCGCTGGTCAGGTTGGTAAAAGAGAGGACTACGGCTTCCAAAGTGGTAAGTCCGGCCCCTTTTGCCATAATGCCAAAGGTAAAGGAAACTGCCAGATAACCAAGTCCAATGGGAATACCATCTTTTAATCCGGCTTTGAATTGTGATATTTTCTCGTTCATGTAAAAACCCCCGCAATAAAATACATAAAACAGGCAGTCTGACTTAAGAAAATTAAGAAGACTGCCTGTTTATTATAACAGGAAATATAAAAAAGTAAAGTTGGGGCCTTTAAGAAGACTTCCACAAAATATCATGGTTGACGGTCTGGTAGAAGAGCTCTCTTACTTTTGCAGGTTCCTTTGTCTGGGTAAGGATCCACATGATCTTGGTAACAGCTGCCTCCAGGGTCATATCATAAGCTTCCAACAGACCAAATTCACGCTTGATCTTTTTTCCGACCTCATAAACAGACATATTGCTGCCTTCATTTGTAACCTGTGTTGTCATGATCACAGTTTTTCCAAGGTTGATCCAATGAGCCACTGCACGGTAGTAGTCGCCTCCGTCATCATAAGAAGGAAGTCCGCCAACGCCAAAGGACTCAATGATCACTGCATCATAATGAGCTGCCATATAGTCCAGAAGGGAAGCGTCTGCAGATGGGATCAGCTTTATCAGTCCCACACTGGAGTCCATCTGGTGATAGAAAGTCAAAGGCTCTGTGACCTGCGCCTTGTCGTCTAAATAAAACAGGATATGGTCTTCCTGGATAATGGCAATATAAGGAAAATTAATACTGGAAAAAGCATTATAACTCTTGGTCCGCTCTTTTTTACCTCTGGTACCGGCAATGACTTTTCCGTCAAATACAATATTTATCCCGTGAGCCTTGTATGGGAAGCAAAGCGAAGACTGTCAGCCAGATTGGTACGGGCGTCTGTATTTTCCATATCAATAGGTTTCTGGGCCCCGGTGATGACGATCGGCTTTGGAGAATTCTGGATCAGATAGGAAAGAGCAGCAGCTGTATATGCCATGGTATCTGTTCCATGGGTGATCACAAAAACCATCGTATTCCTCATAAATGTTCTTCAATAGCTTTTGATACTGCCAGCCAGTGGGAAGGCTGGATATTGGTACTGTCTATATTTAAGATCTGTATACTGTCGATCTCGCAGTAGTGGCGGCTGTCCGGCACATAAGTTAAGATCTCTTCGGAAGTAATGACGGGTTTCAGACCGTCGGGTGTACGCTTGCAGGCAATGGTACCGCCTGTTCCTAACAGAAGGATTTTTTTTCATACAAAGTATCTCCTTGTTGAGTTATGATTAAAAGTATTAAACGCTTACGATTATATTAAGAATTCATCACTTTTACAATCCTTGATTGAATAAAATCAGAAATATGTTAAACTATATTCATACAAATTATACATGGTACCGTAGAATGGTATCACAGTAAATTTCAGGAGGTCAAATATGATGCTGATTGGAGGTTCCGTGATGTTTCTTATTCTGGTAGTACTCATTATTTTCATTCTTACATCCTGTATCCGTATCGTTCCTCAGGCTCAGGCACTGGTCGTAAGAGCGCCTTGGCGGTTATCTGGGAACATATGGTGTAGGTATCCATTTATGGTGCCATTATTGACAGAGTGGCAAAGAAAGTAAATTTAAAGGAGCAGGTAGAGGATTTTCCGCCACAGCCGGTTATCACCAAGGATAATGTTACCATGCAGATCGATACAGTTGTATTTTTCTACATTACAGATCCGAAATCCTATGCATACGGTGTAGAGCGTCCGATCCTTGCCATTGAAAATCTGACGGCAACTACCCTTAGAAATATCATTGGTGAGCTGGAATTAGATGAGACCTTAACTTCCAGAGAGACCATCAATGCAAAGATGCAGGAGTCCCTTGATATTGCCACTGACCCATGGGGCATCAAGGTTACCAGAGTAGAACTTAAGAACATTGAACCGCCTGCAGCCATCCAGGAAGCAATGGAGAAGCAGATGAAGGCAGAGCGTGAGCGCCGTGAAGCGATCCTTCGTGCAGAGGGTGAGAAGAAGTCCATGATCCTGGTTGCAGAAGGAAACAAAGAGTCTGCAGTCTTAAATGCAGAGGCAGAAAAAGAGGCAGCCATCCTTCGTGCAGAAGCAGAAAAGGAAAAGAAGATCAAAGAGGCAGAAGGCCAGGCAGAAGCGATCCGCGCTGTACAGAGAGCAACTGCCGATGGTATCCGTTATATAAAAGAAGCCGGAGCAGACCAGGCTGTACTGCAGCTTAAGAGTCTGGAACTCCAGGCGGCAGCAGACGGAAAAGCCAATAAGATCATCATCCGTCTGATATCCAGGGAATAGCAGGTCTTGTAAAATCTATTTCTGAGATCGCTGCAAAAGAAGATACTAAATAAACATGGTGCCCATCAGTAAGTGAAAATTTTTCAACTGGTGGGTATCCTTTTCTCTATTTGTTGGAAAAATCTGGGAGAAAAAGATGAAAGAGATAAAAAATAAGGTCAATACCAATAAGATTACGGAAGGCAGCATTTTCGGTCAGCTGTTATTATTCTTTTTTCCGATTTTGTTTGGCACATTTTTTCAGCAGCTTTACAATACAGCAGATGCAGTGGTAGTAGGCCGTTTTGTAGGCAAACAGGCACTGGCAGCAGTTGGCGGTACTACCAGTACCCTGATCAATCTTCTGGTGGGCTTTTTCGTTGGCCTTTCCAGTGGTGCGACTGTAGTTATTTCCCAGTTTTATGGTGCCAGAAAGCCGGATAAGGTGCATTGGGCCGTGCATACGGCGGTAGCGTTTTTCGCTTATAGGCGGTGTTCTGTTTATGATCATCGGTGTTGTTTTTGCCCATATGGCTCTTTCAGCCATGCACACTCCGGAAGATGTACTTACATATGCGGTTGTATACATCCGTATCTATTTCCTGGGTATGATACCAAACCTGATCTATAATATGGGAGCCGGTATCCTGCGTGCAGTGGGGGACTCCAAGCGCCCCTTATATTTCCTTATTGGAAGCTGTATGGTCAATATCCTCTTAGACCTGATCCTGGTAGCAGGACTGCGTCTGGGTGTTGCCGGTGCAGCCATCGCCACCATCAGTTCCCAGTTTTTCAGTGCCTGCATGGTGGTTTATGCGTTGACACATACAGAAGATATGTATAAACCGGTGTGGAGCAAGGTGCGTATTGACGGGCGGATGCTCCAGCGTATCGTGCGCATCGGTATTCCGGCTGGTATGCAGTCGGTTATGTATAACATTTCCAATATCATTATCCAGTCAGGTGTAAATACACTGGGGACAGATAATGTAACTGCCTGGGCTACTTATGGAAAAGTGGACGGACTTTACTGGATGATGATCAATGCTTTGGGAATTTCTGTCACCACTTTTGTAGGACAAAATTATGGTGCCGGCCGTATGGACCGTGTGCATAAGGGTGCAGGGGCCTGTATGATCATTGGAACGATTATGACAGCGATCGTATCCACCTTATTATACTTAAAAGGATATCTGCTGATTGATCTGTTTACATCAGATGCACAGGTACAGGAGATCGGTTTAAGTCTGATCCATTTCCTGGTGCCTACATTGATCACCTATATTACCATAGAGATATTATCCGGTACACTGCGCGGTGTAGGAGATGCCTGGATGCCGTTGATCATGACGGGGATTGGCGTTTGCTGTCTGCGTGTGATCTGGATCATCTTTTTCCTGCCACAGTACAGATCCATCCTGGCAGCTGCGTTCTGCTATCCTTTATCATGGACCATTACTTCCATTGCCTTTGTTATTTATTATTTCTTCTTCAGCAGTCTGCGGCGCGTGGACGGAAGAAAGTGGTTTCAGAAAAAGGATTATTAAAAGAGCTATTAAAGGAGTCGTAAGTTAAAATGATACAGGAGATACCTTATAAATATGATCCGGCATACAAAGATAAAAAGCCGGAACTCACAGACTATCTTTTGCATTATGAATACAATAAAGTAATGCTTTTGAAAGAAAAAGAAGGTTATGTGATCCCTACCTTTCAGGATCTTCTTTCAGAAGAAGACTGCCGGGAAAAGGCGTACTATCTGTTTTCCATCGGTGAAAGAGGCTATTATCTGGTAGATGATCTGAAAGTGCCGGAATTTGGCAGCTACCGCCTGGAAGGAATGCAGATCTTCAGGGAACTGGAACCGGGGTATCAGGCGTTTGCAGGTATTACAGGAAGCCAGATCTACCGTTGGAGAGAAAGCAGGAGGTTCTGCGGCTGCTGTGGCGCAAAGATGAGAGCTGGGACTACAGAACGGTCCATGGTGTGTACAGATTGCGGACATACAGAGTATCCAAAGATCTGTCCGGCTGTGATCGTAGCTATCCGAAATGGGGACAAACTGCTTATGTCCCGGTATGCAAGAGGCACTTACCGCAGGTATGCACTGATCGCAGGTTATGTGGAAGTGGGCGAGACATTTGAAGAATGTGTACGCAGGGAAGTAATGGAAGAAGTAGGCCTGAAGGTGAAAAATATCCGCTATTACAAGAGCCAGCCATGGTCCTTTTCTGACTCTGTGATGATCGGTTTTACCGCAGACCTGGATGGAGATGATACCATCCGGTTAGAGGAAGATGAACTGGCAGAGGCTGGTTGGTTTAGCCGGGATGAGATCGTAGAGTACCCGCCTTATATCAGCGTGGGACATGAGATGATGAAGGCGTTTAAAGACGGGACTCTTTTTGAAGACCAGGGATGATCCGAAATTGATATAAAATAAGGTAATGCGATCACAGACTGGTACGAAAGCTGAATATTTGTTTAGAAGGGAATTAATTACAACATGAAAAATAAAGATTATCTGCTGTTTGACCTGGACGGAACGCTGACAGATCCAAAAGAGGGGATCACAAAGGCAGTTCAGTATGCATTAAAACACTATGGGATCCAGGTGGATGATCTGGACAGTTTATGTCCTTTTATCGGTCCGCCATTAAAAGACAGCTTCCAGAAATATTATGATTTTTCTGAACAGCAGGCAAAGGAAGCGATCCAGGTGTACCGTGAATATTTTTCCGTTACAGGCTGGAGCCAGAATAAAGTATTTCCAGGCATTCCGGAAATGTTAGGAGAATTAAAAGCAGCGGGAAAGAAGCTGTATCTTGCAACCTCCAAACCGGAGGTATTTGCAAAGCAGATCCTGGAACATTTTGATCTGGCTTCTTATTTTGAGTTTGTTGGAGGCGCTGACCTGGAGGAGACCCGTGTAGGAAAAGGGGATGTGATCCAGTATGTTTTAGATACCTGCGGCCTTTCTGACAAAAAAGAAAAGATCCTGATGATCGGTGACAGAGAACATGATGTATTGGGGGCCAGAAAGGCAGGGATTAGAGTGCGTAGGCGTCCTGTTTGGCTATGGTGACAGGAAGGAAATGGAAGACTGCCACGCTGCTTATATAGCTGAAAGTATTAATGAATTGAGAAAAATGCTCTTATCATAACCAGAAGGCATAATATCCATTACTATTAGGCAATTGACAAAGTGGGTAATGGTTGTTATTATAAAAACTAATATGTGGGACGCTGAAAGACATTTGTCTGCGGCGGACCGATATGGAGGCAAATGATATGATGGATGACAGAATCGTGTTATCATTGTTAGTGGATAATACGGCAGGTGTTCTGTCCCGTGTAGCGGGTATGTTCAGCCGCCGTGGATATAATATTGAGAGCCTGACAGTAGGTGTTACTGCAGACCCAAGGTATTCCAGAATGACCGTTGTGTCACTGGGAGACCAGAATGTTCTTGAGCAGATCAAGAACCAGTTAAATAAACTGGAAGATGTAAGAGATATCAAGGAACTTCATCCGGATCGCTCTGTATACAGGGAGCTTATGATGATCAAGGTAAGAGCCGGATCAAATGATCGTCAGGCGGTCAGCGCCATCTCAAGTATTTTCCGTGCAACCATTGTGGATGTGGGAAAAGATTCCCTGACTGTTATGCTGACAGGAGACCAGTCAAAACTGGATGCGCTCATTAATCTGCTAGAAGATTATGAGATCCTGGAACTGGCCCGTACCGGACTCACCGGACTGGAGCGTGGCAGCGAAGACATCCGCATTTTGCCATAAGGCAAAATGAAAAAGAGCTTAAGGGGGCAGCCAAAGGCGAACAGAGAGGCGTCGGACTTGCTGTCTTAACATAAATATGCCAGTGAATTTGCTGGTGATAAGTTTTATACTTTTATACGATAGTAGGAGGAAAAAACGCTATGGCAAAGATTTATTATCAGGAAGACTGTAACCTTTCAATGTTAGAGGGAAAGACCATCGCTATTATTGGTTACGGCAGCCAGGGACATGCACATGCATTAAACTTAAAGGAATCCGGATGCAATGTTATCATTGGTCTGTATGAGGGAAGCCGCTCCTGGAAGAGAGCAGAAGAGCAGGGCTTCACTGTATATACTGCAGCAGAGGCTGCAAAGAGAGCAGATATCATCATGATCCTGATCAACGATGAGCTGCAGGCAGATATGTACAAGAAGGACATCGAGCCAAACTTAAAGGATGGCGATATGCTGATGTTCGCACATGGCTTCAATATCCACTTCGGATGCATCAAGCCACCAAAGAATGTAGATGTTACCATGATCGCTCCTAAGGCACCAGGCCACACTGTACGTAGTGAGTACCAGGCTGGCAAGGGAACTCCTTGTCTGGTAGCTGTAGAGCAGGATTATACAGGAAAAGCACTGGAGAAAGCACTGGCTTACGGCCTTGCAATCGGTGGTGCAAGAGCAGGTCTGTTAGAGACCACCTTCCGTACTGAGACAGAAACTGACCTGTTTGGTGAGCAGGCTGTTCTTTGCGGCGGTGTTTGCGCTTTAATGCAGGCTGGTTTCGAGACTCTGGTAGAAGCTGGATATGATCCAAGAAACGCTTACTTCGAGTGTATCCATGAGATGAAGCTGATCGTAGACCTGATCTATCAGTCTGGTTTCGCTGGAATGCGTTACTCTATCTCCAATACCGCTGAGTATGGTGATTATGTAACCGGACCTAAGATCGTTACCGCTGAGACTAAGAAGGCTATGAAGAAGATCCTGTCCGATATCCAGGATGGTACCTTCGCTAAGGAATTCTTACTTGATATGTCCCCAGCAGGCCGTCAGGTACACTTCCAGGCTATGAGAAAGCTTGCTTCCGAGCATCCATCAGAGAAGGTTGGTGCTGAGATCCGTAAGCTGTACAGCTGGAATAATGAGTCTGATAAAGCTGATCAACAATTTAAGCACAATTTTACTTTTGTGAAATTGCGCGCTACTCAAAACGTAATGTAATGGAGTTTGAGTTTCCCGTACACGCTACCCAAACGTAGCGAAGCGCGTATAAAATATTAAAACTCCCGGAAGTTCAGAAGGCTGTGACCTTTGAAATTGCGGGTAGTTTTTGTGTTTTTATATAGCGGCATGGGCGTGAAACCATTTTTTCAAGAGAGCCCCTCTCACCACCCGCGCGTCAGCGCGGGTCCAATCCATTTTAATATAAAAATTCCAAAAATGTTTTCAATGACATTGCCTGGTTTGCGGGATGATAGGCAAAACCAATGGTCCGTCTGTGGATCGGTATTTCCAGTGGTAATTCTACCAGTGTACCGTTATCCAGTTCTTTCTGTACCAGTTCCTTGATAACACAGGCAACCCCAAGTCCGATCTTTACGAATTCAATCAGCAGGTCCATTGTGGTTACTTCCAATACCTGTCTTGGTACAATATGATTTTCAGACATGTAATCATCTACATGATGCCGGGTCATATTGCTCTGATCTAAAAGCATGATATTTCCTGTCTCAAAAATATTGGTATCTTTACCTTCCCGTACATACAGATTGTTCAGATAAGCCGGTGTAGTGACAAAGGTATCCTGGATATCCATGACCGGGATAAACGCCAGATCCTTGCGAAGGGATGGCTCTGCCACTAAGCCAAGGTCCAGTTTCTGCTGTTCCAGCCTGGAAAGCGTCTGGGCTGTGGACTGGCTTTCGATAGTCACTTTCATATGGGGATACTGGTCAATAAAGGTTTTAAGATAAGGGAGCAGTACATATTTACAGAGAGTATTGCTGACACCAATGCGCAGATGTCCGATGTCAAATTCCTGGATCCGTTTTAACTCCTGTTCACCTCTGCTTAAAGTATCAAAAGCCTCTTTTGCATGTTCAAACAAAATCTCCCCTTCAGAAGTCAGCTGAACTCCCCGGGAGCTGCGGGTAAACAGAGAAAGCCCCAGACTGTCCTCTAATTTGCTGATGGCCTTGCTGATGGCAGGCTGGCTGATATAAAGTTCTTTGGCAGCTTTGGAAATGTTGCCTGCTTTTGCTACTTCATAAAAGATTTTATATTGAGAAAGATTTTGTTCCATGAAGACCTCCAAAATTCTGTAAGTATGTTTAAAATACATGTATAACATTAATTCATACATACCATATATTTTTATTATATCAGCACATCATAGAAAATGTAAAGTACAGAATAAAGGACCTTCTTATCTAAAGTTTATGGAACAGAAAATAAGGGATTAAGAAAGTTCCTGGGCCAGCTTGATAAACTCCGCCATTTCCCGTGTTACCCATTTATCTTTGTGATAGAGGAGCTGTCTCCAGGTACGGATGGCAAAACGCTTTACCGGAAGGATGCGCAGATAACCTTCTTTTACGGATCGTTCTACTGTAAAATGGGGGAAGGAAGGTAACACCTGTATTCTGTCTTAAAAACTGCAGGATAAAGTCAGTGTTTCCAATCTCCAGATAAGGATCCAGATGCTTGCCCATAGCAGCCAGATACTGCTCTAAGAGCAGGCGGTAGCTGGCATCTTTTTCAGTAAGAACAAAAGGATAGGAAAGGATCTCATCCAGTTCCAGTGGTTCGTCACGCTGGGCCAAAGGATGGTCCGGTGTAGCTGCAAATACGATATCCTCAGGTTCTTCTAATACTTTTTCCCATTTCACATCATAGACCCGCTTGTCCATAAAATAAACCAGATCCAACTGGTTGCTGTTGATCTGCTCTAACAGCTGGTCCGGGGAGTCGGTGCGGATGCTGATGTTCACTTCCGGGTGACGTTTGTGGTACTCCGTCAGGAGGTTGGGGAAAATAGATGCGCAGATAGACTCAATGGTCCCGATACACAGGCGGCCCGTCAGTTTTTGGGGATGGGAAACAGCATCTTTTGCCTGCGCCATGTCCCGTATGATCGAGGCTGCGTATTCATAAAAAACACTGCCTGGTGTGTCAGGGTGGTCTGTTTGCCGATCCGGTCAAAGAGATGAGCCCCCAGTTCCTGCTCTAACTGTTTGATCTGTATGGTAACAGCGGCCTGGGAATATCCAAGGACTTTGGCGGCTTTGGAAAAACTTTGCAGCTTTGCCACCTGAAGAAAGGTTGACAGTTCACGAAATTCCATAGAATGACCTCGCTTATCTATAAAAGTTTTTAAACAATATGTTTAAAACGTTAAATTTTACATTAGGATAGTTCTATGGTACAGTAAGTGCAGTAATAAATCAAGGGCAAATCTGGAGGCTGTGAAAATGGACAAGACAAATGAAAAATACAATGCGTATATTCAAATTTTAAAAGAGGAACTGATCCCTGCTATGGGATGTACAGAGCCGATCGCTCTGGCTTATGCAGCAGCAGTTGCAAGAAAAGTACTGGGTCAGCTGCCTGAGAGAGTAGACATCGGCGCAAGCGGAAGCATTATCAAGAATGTAAAGTCAGTAATCGTACCAAATACCGATCACTTAAAGGGAATTCCGGCAGCTGCAACTGCAGGTATCATTGCAGGTGATCCTGATAAGGAACTGGAAGTTATCGCAAGTGTAACCAAAGAGCAGGTAGAGGAGATGAAGGAATTTCTGAAAAAGACTCCTATTTCTGTAGAACATGTAGATAACGGACTGACTTTTGACATTATCGTAACCCTGTACAAAGGGGATGAATACGCAAAGGTACGTATTGCCAACTATCACACCAATATTGTCCTGATCGAAAAGAACGGTGAAATTTTAGAGCAGACAGAAGTAGCTGGTGAAACAGAAGAAGGCCTGACAGACAGAAGCCTTTTAAATATGAAAGATATCTGCGATTTTATTAATACAGTAGATGTAGAAGATATCAAACCGATCTTAAAACGTCAGATCGATTATAACTGGGCGATCGCAGAAGAGGGAATTAAAGGAAACTAACGGAGCAAACATTGGTAAGGTTCTGTTAGATATGGAAGGAAACAATGTGCGTGTCCGTGCAAAAGCAATGGCAGCAGCTGGTTCTGACGCCCGTATGAACGGATGTGAACTGCCGGTAGTTATCAACTCCGGAAGCGGTAACCAGGGAATTACAGCTTCTGTACCTGTTATCGTATATGCAAAAGAATTAAAGGTAGGAGAAGAGAAGATGTATCGTGCTCTTGCATTATCCAACCTTGCAGCGATCCATCAGAAAACACCGATCGGCCGTCTTTCCGCATACTGTGGTGCAGTCAGCGCAGGTGCGGGCGCAGGTGCAGGTATCGCATATCTGTGCGGCGGCGGTTTCAAAGAGATCGCACATACAGTAGTAAATTCACTGGCTATCGTATCTGGTATTGTCTGTGACGGTGCAAAGGCATCCTGTGCAGCGAAGATCGCATCTGCAGTAGAAGCAGGTATCTTAGGATACAATATGTACATCAGAGGCCAGCAGTTCTACGGCGGTGACGGAATCGTTACCAAGGGTGTAGAAGAGACCTTACAGAATGTAGGCCGTCTTGGAAAAGAAGGAATGAAAGAAACAAACGAAGAGATCATCAAGATCATGATCGGAGAATAAAAAATGACGTTCCCGCTGCCTGCGGTAAGCAGAATAGATCTGTTTTAGAATGAAAAATCCCTGAGCACATGTTATAGTGTGTCAGGGATTTTTTAACACATCAGTCGTTATCAGGCAGCAGCTTGATAATGACCATGATATTCTTAATAAACATACCTTCCTTTAACTCAATATCATCTACATGGGTAGAAGGCGGGATCTCACAGGTATCTTCCAGTTCTGCAGTGATCCAGTTTCTGGCTGCGTCTCTGGCATTTTCAACAGCATCCTCTAAGTCCGGTCCGTCTGCCTCACAACATTCCAGATCCGGGGAATTCTACATGAAAACCATTGTCCTTTTCATGAGGGGTAAAAACAGCGGGATATACAAATGTCATAACAGGTTCCTCCTGGTGTATTTATAGTTGTTATTCTCCGATGTATTATACTCTATTTATATAGGAAAAGCAAATATTGGTTTTCGTAACAAAAACGCTTAAAAACTGTTTGAAAATCAGTTCTCAATATCAAGTATAATAACCACAAACGGCATATGCAGAAGCATGAAAGGCAGGTACAGATATGGGAATGAACGAAACACCTACAGGAGAACGGGTCCATATAGGCTTTTTTGGCAGAAGAAACGCTGGAAAATCCAGCGTGTTAAATGCAGTGATCGGACAGGAACTGGCAGTTGTATCCGATGTAAAAGGAACGACTACAGATCCGGTGTATAAATCCATGGAATTACTTCCGTTAGGACCTGTAACTGTGATCGACACTCCTGGAATTGATGATGAAGGTGAACTGGGAACATTGCGTGTAAGAAAAAGCTATCAGGTGTTAAATAAAACAGATGTAGCTGTGATCGTTGTGGACAGCCAGGCAGGTTTTGGCGAACAGGAGGAGAAACTTCTTAATAGAATGCAGGAAAAGCAGATCCCCTGTGTGTTGGTATTTAATAAGATGGATCAGAAAAATGCAGTCTGTCCGGAGAAGATAAAAGATATTCCGGTTCTCGGAGTCAGCGCCCGCACAAAGGCAGGTATCACAGAATTAAAAGAAACTATTGCAAAAGCTGCAAAAACAGAAGCAGTTTCAAAACCACTGGTATCTGACCTGTTAGACCCTTCAGATTTTGTTATTTTGGTAGTTCCTATTGATAAAGCAGCCCCTAAAGGCCGCCTGATCCTTCCGCAGCAGCAGACCATCCGGGATATTTTGGAGGCAGGCGCTGTTTCTATTGTAGTAAAAGATAATGAATTGAAAAACACACTGGAAAATATTGGAAAAAAGCCAAAGCTGGTGATCACAGACAGCCAGGCATTTGGAAAAGTTTCAAAAGATACACCGGAGGACATTCTGCTTACCTCCTTCTCCATTCTCTTTGCCAGATACAAAGGCGAACTGGAGACCATGATCGCAGGAGTGGCAGCTTTAAATAAGATCCGGACCGGCGATAAGATCCTGATCTGCGAAGGCTGCACCCATCACAGACAGTGCGGTGATATCGGAACTGTAAAACTGCCAAACTGGATCCGCCAGTTTACAAGAGCAGAGCCGGAATTTACCTTTACTTCAGGAACGGAATTTCCAGATGATCTGACACAGTACAAACTGATCATCCACTGCGGTGGCTGCATGTTAAATGCAAAAGAGATGAAGTACCGCATTAAATGTGCTTGTGACCAGAATGTTCCTGTTACCAATTATGGAATGACCATTGCCTATATCCATGGTGTTTTAGAGCGCAGCCTGAAACCTTTCCCGCAGGCAGCAGCATTGCTCCACAGCTGATTTACAGCCAAACACAGCTGGAACACAGTCGAAATACAGCCTGGGCAGCCCATGGAAAAAAGTGCTTGCAATTCCACACACATGATGGTATAGTGTATACGATAACTAATGGATTTTACTTAATGTAAGAGTGGGCGCTGGTCCACTCTTTCGTATTGTTAGGGAAAGAAAGGTGGTGTAGACATGACAAAAAAGGAAAGCTATGAAAGCAGAGTAGAAGCCTATCTTCTTCCACTTATGGAAGAAAAACAACTTTGAACTGGTAGATGTAGAGTACGTAAAAGAGGCTGGTACCTGGTATTTAAGGGCTTATATTGATAAGGAAGGCGGAATTGCCGTAGATGACTGTGAAGTGATCAGCCGCAAGCTCAGCGACTGGTTGGATAAAGAAGACTTTATCGATGACAGCTATATCCTGGAAGTAAGTTCACCGGGACTGGGACGTCCTTTAAAGAAAGAAAAAGATTATGTACGCAGCATGGGCCGTGAAGTAGAAGTAAGACTGTACAAGGCGATCGACAGACAGAAGGAATTTACAGGCACATTAAGCGCATATGATGATAAGACAGTGACACTGACCATGGAAGATGGAAGTGAGGCTGTATTTGAAAAGGCAGACATCGCACTGATCCGTCTGGCACTTGATTTTTAACTGTATCATACAGAGAACATGATAGGAGGATAAACATGAATAAGGAACTGTTAGAGGCAATGGAGGTATTGGAAAAAGAGAAAAATATCTCTAAGGATACCATGATAGAGGCAATTGAAAATTCCCTTATCACTGCCTGTAAAAACAATTTCGGCAAGGCTGACAATGTAAAAGTTGTTATGAACCGTACAACCGGTGACTTTGCTGTATACGCAGAGAAGACCGTAGTAGAAGAGGTAGAAGATCCGGTTATGGAGATCAGCCTGGCAGATGCAAGAATGATCAGCGCAAAATACCAGCTTGGTGATACCGTACAGGTTCCTTTAGATTCCAAGAAATTCGGCCGTATCGCTACCCAGAACGCAAAGAACGTTATCCTTCAGAAGATCCGCGAAGAAGAGCGCAAGGCATTATACAATGATTACTACACCATGGAAAAAGACGTTGCTACCGGTATTGTACAGCGTTACCTTGGAAAAAATATCAGTGTTAACCTTGGCAAGTTAGATGCGATCTTAAATGAGAGTGAGCAGGTAAAGAGTGAGACTTTCCGTCCAAATGAGCGTATCAAAGTTTACATCGTAGAAGTAAAGGATACTACAAAGGGACCTCGTATTTCCGTATCCAGAACCCATCCAGACCTTGTAAAGCGTCTGTTTGAAGAGGAAGTATCTGAAGTACATGATGGTACTGTAGAGATCAAGGCCATCGCAAGAGAAGCAGGTTCCAGAACCAAGATCGCAGTTAAGTCCAATGATCCAAGTGTAGATCCAGTAGGCGCATGTGTAGGCGTAAACGGTGCCAGAGTAAATGCCATCGTAAACGAACTGCGCGGTGAGAAGATCGATATCATCAACTGGGATGAAAATCCTGCATACCTGATCGAAAACGCATTAAGCCCGGCAAAGGTTATCTGCGTTGTTGCAGACGAAGAAGCAAGAGAAGCACAGGTCATCGTTCCTGATTATCAGTTATCACTGGCAATCGGTAAAGAGGGACAGAATGCACGTCTTGCAGCAAGACTGACTGGATTTAAGATCGATATCAAGAGCGAGACACAGGCAAAGGAAATGGGCCTGTTTGAGCAGATGGGCTTACAGTACGGTGATGCTCCGGCTCCTTCTTATGAGGAAGAGAATGCAGAAGATGCAGAGCAGGAAGCAACAGAAGAGCCAGCTCAGGATGACTACCAGGAAGAAAACAACGAACAGTAAAAAGGTTTTCCGGAAGATGAGGAGTGATCAAAGGTGAGTGTAAAGAAGATCCCGCTGAGGCAGTGCATTGGCTGCGGTGAGATGAAAAGTAAAAAAGAAATGATTAGAGTGATCAAAACAGCCGAAGGTGAGATCTTATTAGATGCTACCGGACGTAAAAACGGCCGGGGTGCTTATCTGTGCCCGTCTATGGAGTGCTTTAAGAAGGCTGTGAAAGGCAGAGGCCTGGAACGATCCTTTAAAATGGCGATCCCCAGAGAAGTTTATGAGACTCTGGAAAAGGAGATGGAAGAAATTGACAGACAAGAATAAAGTATTTAGTATGATCGGACTGGCGACCAGAGCGAGAAAAGTGGTCAGCGGAGAATTTTCTACAGAGAAATCCGTTAAAAGCGGACGTTCCCATATGGTGATCGTATCAGAAGAAGCTTCTGATAATACAAAGAAAATGTTTACCAATATGTGTACTCACTATAAAGTTCCCATCTATCTGTTCGGCACAAAAGAGGAACTTGGGCATGCTATGGGACAGGAATTTCGTGCTTCCCTTTCAGTAGAGGACGCAGGATTTGCCAAGACCCTGGCATCACGGATGAATGTAAATGGAGGTAGTTTGAATGAGAGTAAGTGAACTGGCAAATGAACTGGGTAAGACCAGTAAAGAAGTATTAGATATTATTAAACAGAAAGACAGCTCTGCAGCTCTTTTTGCAGCTTCCAGCGTATCTAAGGACCAGGAAAATATGGTAAGAAATGCTGTTAGCCAGAAGAAAGAGGGAAAGACAGAGCCTGCAAAGAAGAAACTGACAGCTGTATTCCGTCCGCAGAACGCACAGCAGCAGATCAAGCGTCCGGTACCAAAGCAGCAGCCAAAGCCACAGCAGGCACCTGCTAAGGTAGAAGAGACCAAACCGGTACAGGCGGCAGAAGTAAAGCCACAGGTACAGGAAGCATCTGCTCCGGCAGCAGAGAGCAGACCTGCACAGGCTGAAAGTGCCATGTGGGCACCGGTAACTACAATCCGAAGACCGCCCGCATCTACACCGATCTCGGTCTGCTGACCTGCGATCCGGTGGTCGGCCAGGATATGACCCGCCTGTTCAACCAGCTGTCCGGTTATG
>ENA-OPZN01000306-OPZN01000306.1-human-gut-metagenome-genome-assembly--contig:-NODE-306-length-17059-cov-2.464918_pt1 | contig 17059 bp, 25 predicted proteins | sample MGYA00242483_ERZ504503 | MGnify/ENA primary metagenome ERZ504503 (study PRJEB26092, sample SAMD00036285) | human gut metagenome | host: Homo sapiens | study: EMG produced TPA metagenomics assembly of... | reverse complement strand
CCTCTTCCGGAATCGCCCGAGCGATATACAAAAAGCAAACCGCCATCAGCCAACAAATGAAATTCAGGATAGGTCACATCTTCTTCTTCGTTGCCTATCATCGGCTCTTTATCTCCCAAACAAGTGTATCGGGGCAATGCTGCGGCAATAGTTCAGTTTATGTCCGTGATGGTCAAAAGAAGATGAAGATAGCCGTCGCCGTCCACCATCATACTGATAATGTTATGTGCATCTTTTACATGTCCTTTGTATTGGGTACGGTGCAAAATCCATTCCCCAGTGCCCAGACGGCGTTTGCCTAACATCAGCCATCCTTCAGCGTCATAATAAGAAATGTATTGTGTGTTTCCATGCGTCACAATGGAGTTATTACGGAATACAGTAGTATTTACCGAAGTACTGCTAAAGCCTTTCCCCACTTCAACCAGACGTTGGGCACGAACAGAAAAAGCCACACAGCATAATGCGATTAGTAGAAATAAGTTCCTCATAGCAATTCTATTGATAACATTGCAAAAGTAACTGATTTCTGTAATAACACGGGATAATAATTCGGCAGGAAGGAGTCAGAAAACGGTCAAAACCGATTATTATATCTATTTTAAAGAAAAATTCAGAGAAATAATAAAGAAGAAAGATTCTATGATTACATTTACCATAGAGGCAGACTATATGAAGGATCATTCCCCAAAGGATCTTTGCCATTCATGTTTCCATGCAGCATATATAGAAATCCCACCCGGATGAAATGGGCATTTCACCCAGGTGAGAGCGTAGTGCCACCTTTGTGAAATGGCAGTTCCACCCAGGTGGGACAATATACCTATACAGGTGCAAACAGCACATTTAATAGTTACTTTGGACTTTTGACACATTCATCCTCCTACTGTGAATGAAACTGCCAACCGGTTAACTATAATATTTCCTGAAGCTGGCTCAACTTCATACTGTTGGAACCTTTAATCAGAATATAATATCCTTTCGGCTTATATCTTTCCAACGACTCTTTCAATGCAACCACATCTTTAAAATGTTCAAAGGACGGAATCACTTTGCCAAACTCCTCTCCTGCCAAAAGTACCCGGTCAAATTTACATTCATCCAGATAATCCGCAATCTTCTGATGTTCCTCATGACTGGTTTCTCCCAGTTCTTTCATATCACCCAGAATAACCATTTTATGAGCGACATTCATCAACCGGAAATTCTCCAAAGCCGCCATCATACTGGTAGGATTCGCATTGTATGCATCAACTATCAGTTTATTATCCGTGGTTTCTGTCAATTGCGAACGGTTATTATGAGGAACATATGCCTCCAGTGCCTCACAAATCTGCCGGGACGGTACACTGAAGAACCGGCCCACCGTAATGGCGGCCAATGCATTCTTCATGTTATAACTGCCGATAAGGTGGGTATTCACCTCGAACTTCTGTCCCTCGTGTTCCCACTCAAACGAAAGAAACGGAGCACAAGCACCCAGCTTGCCGCTGATATAAAGTCCCTCTCCTCCTTCCATACCATAACAAATACGGGTAAGGCCCTGAGAGATAGCTGTGAGATACTCATTGTCCTTGTCAATGAAAATAATATGCTTGCCATTGTAACGCAGATGCTCATACAACTCACCTTTAGTCTTGATGACCCCTTCAAAAGACCCGAAGCCTTCCAAATGCGCCTTACCCACATTAGTGATCATACCGTAATCCGGTTCACAATACGGGTCAGTGCCTTGATTTCACCCGGATGGTTCGCTCCCATCTCGATGACAGCCAGTTCATGCTCGGGAGTCAGCCTCAGCAAAGTCAGAGGAACACCGATATGGTTATTCAAGTTACCCTGTGTATAAAGCACTTCATATCTTTTTTGCAGCACTGAGGCTATCAATTCCTTGGTAGTAGTCTTCCCATTGGTTCCCGTGATGCCGATGATTCGGGTACCCATTTTATGCCGGTGATAATTAGCCAGTTCCTGCAATGCTTTCAAGCAATCGTCTACTAACAAGATACGCGGATGCCCATCGGCGGCATATTCTTTTCATCTACTACGGCATACTGGCAACCTTTTTCCAGCGCCTGAAGCGCGTATGCATTTCCATTGAATGTTTCCCCTTTCAGAGCTATGAACATAGAGCCCTCGGGGCAGTTACGGCTGTCGGTAGTTACCTTGCCGCATTCCGTAAAACACTTATATAAAGCTGAAATATCCATCTTTCGCTTTGCTTTTAAATTAAGTTGCAACAAAGATAACTGAAAAATAGTTCATGAAATAACAAAAACTCAAGAATTGTGCGTACTTTTGTACGACCTAAATGACAAGCCGTAAACAATGGAAACCAAAACCGTCAAATATATTAATGTTAATGGGAAACTGATGGATCTCTCCCATCCGCAAGTAATGGGAATCCTGAATGTGACACCCGATTCTTTCTATGCCGGCAGCCGGCAGCAAACGGAAAAAGATATTATCAACCGTACCTCCCAAATAATAGAAGAAGGAGCTTCCATCATTGATATAGGTGCCTATTCCTCACGTCCCAATGCCGAGCACATCAGCCCCGAGGAAGAGATGCGCCGTCTGCGTACCGGACTGGAAATCATCAATCGCTATCATCCCGGTTGTGTGGTGTCCGTGGACACTTTCCGTGCGGATGTAGCCCGGATGTGTGTAGAGGAGTACGGAGTGGCAATCATCAATGACATTGCCGCCGGAGAAATGGACCCGCAGATGTTCGACATGATTGCCAGGCTGGGAGTACCTTATATTATTATGCATATGCAAGGCACGCCGCAAAATATGCAAATGAATCCGCATTATGACAATCTGTTGAAAGAAGTCTTTCTCTATTTCTCGGAAAAAGTACAGAAATTACGCGACTTAGGAGTAAAAGATATTATTCTGGATCCTGGTTTCGGTTTCGGAAAAACAGTGGAACATAATTACCAGTTGATGAATCATTTGGAAGAATTCAGCCTGTTCGAACTACCGTTACTGGTCGGCATATCACGTAAATCAATGATTTACAAGCTGCTAGGCGGAACCCCTGATGATGCCTTGAACGGAACAACAGTGCTGGATACCATTTCCCTACTAAAAGGAGCGGATATTCTCAGAGTGCACGATGTAAAAGCTGCTGTAGAAACCGTAAAGATAGTACAGAAGATGAAAGACTCCGCTGCCTTTTTAATTCTTAATTTTCAATTTTTAATTCTAGAAAGATGTTTATTGATTTTTAGTATAAAAAGACCTCATCGATATCCTGCTGGTAGCCTATCTGCTTTATCAGACTTACCGTCTGATGAAAGATTCGGGTTCTATCAATATCTTCATCGGTATCCTGGTATTTATAGGTATCTGGCTGATTGTATCTCAGGTTTTGGAAATGAAACTGCTAGGGTCTATCTTCGATAAATTGGTCAGTGTAGGTGTCCTAGCCCTGATTATTCTTTTTCAGGATGATATACGCCGGTTCCTTGTCACACTGGGCTCGCATAAACAGTTGGGACGTTTTTTCCGCTTCCTGACGGGAAACAAGCAGGAAAAGACGGAAAAAGCGGATATTATGCCGATTGTACTTGCCTGTATGAGCATGAGCAAAGGGAAGGTGGGGGCACTGATTGTCATCGAAAAAAGTGTACCTCTGAATGACATCATCCGTACAGGAGAAATTATCAACGCCAATGTGAACCAACGACTGATAGAAAATATTTTCTTCAAAAACAGTCCATTACATGACGGAGCCATGATTATCCGCCATAAACGGATAGAAGCAGCCGGTTGTATTCTCCCGGTATCTCACGACTTGAATATCCCTAAAGAATTGGGATTAAGGCATCGGGCTGCCATGGGCGTATCGCAGGAAACAGATGCATTGGCCATTATCGTTTCAGAAGAAACAGGTGGCATATCCGTGGCTTATAAAGGACAATTCCATCTCAGACTGACTGCCGAAGAGCTGGAACGTATTCTGACAAAAGAAGACTAATAACCTATCCGGATTTTTACTCCACTGATTATCAATCTTAAACATAGAAATTCAACCTAGGCAACCAGTAATAAAGATCAATTCAGCATCAAACTCATATAAGGATGCTCCGCTTCCAGTAACAACCGGGTAAAACCATCCAACGTATAAGTGTGATATTTTTTTCCGGTACTCTCTCACGAAAACAGAAACCATCCCGTACCGTATAATAGCCGTTATTCTCCTGAATCGCTTCATCTCCCTCAATATGTATATAAAGTTCGGATGCCGGATACTTATGGGCGAAAACCTTCAACAACTCCTCTGCACGAATAACTCTTGCCATCCCCAAAAACAAAGTATCGGCAGACGACGGAATGAAATAATCCATACGCTGTACCTTATATATATGGGCCGCTTCATACAATAAAGTATCCTGCACCGCATCCGTATCTGCCAGCAATTCCTTTATATATAATGTATCATCTCCCATTACCGTAAATGCCACTCCCCACTATTTTATCCGCTTCCCAGGCAACCAGCAATTTGCCATTACCCAGTCTTAAATCGGCCATAATAACCAGAAAATCTTCTTTAGGATGCTGAATGCAACTCCTGCGTCCATGCATACGGGAATCAAAATAATGATAATGTTCCACACCGGGAAATTCGCATACCTCTATCCGGCAACCGGGCGCAGGGCGTAATCTGTCTACCCTTACCTGCTCAACCGCATACCCAAAAACTGGAGCATATCCCGACCTGGCATAATAACCGAACAACCATTCCTCTGCAGGGATCAACGAAGCCAGCAAAACTCCATCTTCATACATACACCGATGTGTTTCCTTCAGCAGGCGTTTCATGGCTCCATGCTTCCTGTAATCCGGATGCGTACAAGCACCCGATATATACGAAGTAGAAATCACCTCATCACAAAAAGTCATAGGATAAGGTATCATCTGCAATGCGGAAATAATCTTTCCGTCTTCACGAATCACCCTGTTCACTTCATCCTTATATCTCATCTTGAAATATAAGTCGGTAAACTCATCGCTATCATTGAAGCAGAGTTTCCATAATGTTTTCACTTCATCCTTTGTGGTCATTGAGCTCTGCTATACATTTCTCGAGTAAAATAACGGGCTGATAAGAAAGTTTTGCTTTGCGCAAACCTTCCAGACCAAGGTCTTCCTCGCGGTTTACATATATATATTGTTCGTCGATATGATTTGCATATTCATAGTTAATCATGGCATACGACCCTTCTATTCCCGTATCCGCCTTTTCAACACAAGTATCCCATGTTTCATGATTGATGGGAGCACCGTATGTAAAAGCGGCAATCTTCCCGTTGACATGAAGCACGCCGCCCGTCAAACCCAACGCCTCCATATGGTTCAAGGCATATGTCATGGACTTACGTTCTGCCCCCAATGCCAATTGTTCCTCGCAGTTATTGGCACGACACCATTCCTCTTCCAGCTTCAAACATTCGGGAACCAGATCTGGAGTCAACGGTTTGTATTCATAATCAGGATACTGCTTCTTGAACTTGTTGATATGATTACGTTTGGCTTGAAACTTCTTTCCTTTCAAGGTTGCCAGGTCAGTACGCAAGTAGATATAATCAAAGTAATCCCGGTCTTCTGTAAAAGTGAAAAAAACGTCCGGGGCATCGCCGCCTCTATATCTGCTTTCATCCCCACGCATACCCCCAGCATACGCAATTTTGCCCCCATCTCTTCAGCATCCTTTATCAATGCTTCAAGAACTGGTTTCACATCTCCAGTTCCGACGGGCATCATGTAGGCCAATTCTTCTCCCGCATAGAAACGCAGCAACAGGTAATTATCCATCACGGCATATTTAGTCTGGTACAGGAAAATCCAACTACACAGATTGGCAAACGACAAGTCGCAATTACGACGCAAACTGCCTAAGGTAAAGGACTGTATCAAGTCTTTATCCGCTAAAGTTATATCTTTAAATTCTATCATAAAATATGGGTTGCTTGTTTTCTCACCACAAATCACAGAATCTTCATTTCATTCAAAGTGACAATAGTTATCAGACTGCTGTAAGAATGCTCTGTTACTACTAAATGCGGATAGACTTTTTATAAGCAATGCTCACCCCAATGACCATACCTATTGAAAATCAAATCAATCCTCTATAATCTGTGATGATTTTCTATATATAACAAAGATAACAGCTTTTTTGTTAAATCACACCTAATAATCTAAGAATTGTCGGTGTGAAAATCGCTGTCATAATTCCGTTCAAAGTCAATCCCAGACTAGCGTATGCTCCATATTTCCCACTGATTTCCATTGCTGTAGAAGTACCTACCGCATGAGTAGCCGTACCCATAGAAAGACCTTGCGCAATAGGACTCCCCACATGACCTACCCGAAGTACCTTGAAACCGAACACCGCCCCGAACAGACCGACTACCACCACAACAGCGGCCGTCAAAGACGGAATTCCTCCCGTGGCTTTCGAAACCTCCATAGCGATAGGAGTAGTCACAGATTTAGGAGCCAATGAACAAATAATCTCCGGAGTGGCTCCCAGCAATTTGGCAATGACCACCACGGCCACCAATCCCACCAAACAACCTGCCAACTGTGAAATGACAATAGGAAGCAACTGTTTCTTTATCATCTCCAACTGCAAATAAAGTGGCACGCCCAACGCTACCACCGCTGGTTTCAACCAAAATTCAATCAGGTGACCTCCTTCATTATATGTTTCATAACTGATGCCGGTAAATTTCAAAAACAGAATCAACACGGCAATGGTAAGCAGGATCGGGTTTAACACCACCCATCCAGTCTTTTTCTGCAAGACACGTGACAAAAAAAACACCCCGAAGGTGAATGCCAGCAAAAAGAACTTATTTTCTAAATATTCCATTTGATTTTCTAACTAATTGGTGAACCCATCCTGTTACGACCAGTACCAAAACCGTACTGACCACTGTCGCAATTACTATCGGCCAAAACTGTGCTTCAATGACATCAAAATAAAGCATCAGTGCCACACCGGGCGGAACGAAGAAAAAGCCCAGATTAGCAACCAAGAAATCGGACAGCCCCTGCACCCATTGCAGTTTTATCCAACCCAATTTGAGAAAAAGGGTGAGCAACAGCATTCCTATAATACTGGACGGCAGCTTGATACCCGTCAAAAAAAACAATCAATTCACCCAAAGCCAAACAGCCAAATAAAATGGCGCACTGACGAATCATACCTTATAAATTTATTAAATACTTATTGAAAACTGCGCAAAGTTAAGGAAACATCCCGTTTGGTGTTCAATAACATACACTTTTAGCATACTTTAAACCAAAATAATATTGATTTTGCAATGTAGATATTGCAAATTAGCTAATTTTGCATCGTGAAAAACAACACTCGTCTTTAGAACGTACATAATTAATATATTATCATGGATTTAATTTCTCAAATCGTTGAGCGCGCGAAAGCAAACAAACAGCGCATTGTTCTTCCGGAAGGAACTGAAGAACGTACTTTAAAAGCTGCCAACCAAATATTGACAGACGGTGTTGCCGACCTTATTTTATTGGGAAACCCCGATGAAATCATGAGCCTGGCTAAACAATGGGGGTTAGGGAACATCGGTAAAGCCACTATTATCGATCCCACAGACCACCCGAAAAAGAAGAGTATGCACAATTGCTGTGCGAACTCCGCAAGAAAAAAGGTATGACCATCGAAGAGGCCCGCAAACTGGTTGTCGATCCGCTGTATCTAGGATGTCTCATTATCAAGGCTGGTGATGCCGACGGACAGTTGGCCGGCGCACGCAACACAACAGGTAACGTACTTCGTCCCGCTTTACAGATTATCAAGACTACTCCGGGTATCACTTGCGTATCCGGTGCCATGCTGTTGCTGACTCATGCTCCCGAATACGGAAATAACGGTGTAATCGTAATGGGTGACGTTGCTGTAACCCCGGTACCGGATGCCAACCAACTGGCTCAAATTGCAGTTTGTACCGCTCAGACCGCCAAAGCTGTTGCCGGAATTGATCCTCGCGTAGCTATGTTAAGTTTTTCAACCAAGGGTTCTGCCAAACATGAAGTGGTAGATAAAAGTGGTGGAAGCTTTGGCAATCGCTAAGGAAATGGCTCCCGATTTGAAGATTGACGGTGAACTGCAAGCTGATGCAGCTTTGGTTCCGCACATCGGTGCAAGCAAAGCCCCGGGATCAGAAATTGCAGGTAAGGCAAACGTATTGGTTGTTCCTTGTCTGGAAGTAGGTAATATTTCTTATAAATTAGTAGAACGTCTGGGACACGCTACCGCTATCGGCCCGATCCTGCAAGGTATCGCTCGTCCGGTGAATGACCTGTCACGCGGTTGCTCTATCGACGATGTTTATAAGATGATTGCCATTACTGCCAATCAAGCAATTGCCGCTAAAGAAAACAAATAATCATTCTCCAAAAAACAACAACATCATGAAAATAATTAGTGCTCAATTGCGGTAGTTCTTCTATTAAATATAAATTATTTGATATGACTACCAAAGAAGTCCTGGCACAGGGCGGTATAGAAAAATAGGCTTGGTAGGCTCTTTCCTGAAACTGACTTTGCCCAACGGTGAAAAGAAAATATTAGAAAAAGACATCCCAGAACATACCGCAGGTATCGAGTTCATTCTGAATACATTGGTGAGCCCGGAATATGGCGCAATCAAGTCATTGGATGAAATCAACGCAGTAGGTCACCGTATGGTACATGGCGGAGAACGTTTCAGCGAATCCGTATTGCTGAATAAAGAAGTACTGGATGCTTTTATCGCTTGCAACGATTTAGCCCCGCTTCATAACCCGGCTAACCTGAAAGGTGTGAATGCTGTTTCTGCCATTCTGCCCAACGTTCCCCAAGTAGGCGTATTTGATACGGCATTCCATCAAACAATGCCCGACTATGCATATATGTATGCCATTCCATACGAACTGTATGAAAAATACGGTGTGCGCCGTTATGGCTTCCATGGAACTTCTCATCGCTATGTTTCACAACGTGTATGCGAATTCCTTGGCGTTGATCCGAAAGGAAAGAAAATTATCACTTGCCACATCGGTAACGGTGGTTCCATTTCAGCTATCAAAGATGGTAAATGTATAGACACCAGTATGGGGCTGACCCCATTGGAAGGTCTTGTAATGGGAACTCGTAGTGGTGACATCGATGCAGGCGCCGTTACTTTCATCATGGAAAAAGAAGGATTAAATGCAACCGGCGTATCCAACTTACTAAACAAGAAGAGTGGTGTATTAGGCGTTTCAGGTGTATCCAGCGATATGCGCGAACTGGAAGCCGCTGTTGCCGCCGGAAATCCGAAAGCTATTTTGGCTGAAAAGATGTATTTCTACCGCATCAAGAAATATATTGGTGCATACGCTGCCGCTCTAGGTGGTGTAGACATCATCCTGTTCACTGGCGGTGTAGGTGAAAATCAAGCCAATTGCCGTTCTGAAGTTTGTGAAGGTTTGGAATTCATGGGTGTGAAGATTGACCTTGAAAAGAACAAGGTTCGTGGAGAAGAAGCTATTATTTCTGCCGATGACTCCAAAGTGACAGTAGCTGTTATCCCAACTGATGAAGAGCTGATGATTGCCAGCGATACTTTGGCTATTCTGAATAAGTAATTTTATTGTTTGGTTAAATATATAAATTATAGAAGGCTGCTACGCGTGATGCATAGTAGCCTTTTTTAGGAATATTGACTTTCTCCCTCAACATACTGCTCAAGGAACATATTTTCACCATCAAATACAGCATACGAAAAATCTTGTATCCAGTCACCAAGAATCAACATACGTGAAGTACGGCTCAGCATCAAGTCTAGCATAATGTGGCGATGACCATAAATAAAATAATTGATATCCGGATGGTCTTTAAGGTAATTTTTAGTAAACAAGACCAACGGTTCCTTATCCTCTCCCATATACTCGGGTTCCTTACCGCCTTCACGCTTCAGACGGCTATGCTTGGCCCATTCCAAGCCAAGTTCTATGCTCCAACGGGGATGTATGGTAGAAAACAGCGTTTGTAAAGTGGTACTATGAAACATGGAACGCAACAATTTGAACTTGGCATCTTTATCTCCCAATCCGTCCCCATGCGCCAAGAAAAACTCCTTCCCATAAATCTCACAGGTCAACGGCTGACGATGAATAGTTACCCCGCACTCTTTTTCCAAATAATCACCACACCAGATGTCATGATTACCGATAAAGAAATGCACCTCCACTCCCAAATCGGTCAACTCGGAAATCTTCCCCAAGAAACGAGTATAGCCTTTCGGCACTACCAGTTTGAACTCGTACCAAAAGTCGAATATATCTCCTAACAGGTACACTGCTGCAGCATTATGTTTTATACTATCCAGAAAATTCACCAAACGGCGCTCCTGTGTCCGCCCGTGTGCTATGGCACGAGAACCTAAATGTGCATCGGAAAGGAAATATACGTTCTTCATAATCTTACTAAATTAAATACCTCATAAATTAAAAATCCGAGAATAGAGAATTAAAAAAACAACACCTTGTCCAATAACTTAGACATATTGGCAATTCTTATTTTCCAATTTTAATTCTCAACTTTCAATTTATTAGAGGAAACCCAATTCCAATTTAGCTTCTTCACTCATCATATCTTTATCCCATTCGGGTTCAAAAACCAAGTTCACGACCGATGAAGTAACTCCTTCCACAGAGTCGACTTTCTGACGGACATCCTCCATAATAAAATCAGCAGCAGGACAATTGGGGGCAGTCAATGTCATATCTAACACTACTTCTCCATCATCTTGCAAATCAATCTTATATATCAAGCCTAAATCGTATATATTCACCGGAATCTCGGGATCATATACGGTTTTCAACATGGCTATAATCTTCTCTTCTGTTTTTAAACGGGTATCTGCATCCATATCTCTCGTTGTTTTAATTGCAAATTTAATAATTTTCTATATTTTTCCTTCATCAGCATAACTATAAAATTTGCCATCCGTTAAAATAACATGATCTATCAGTCTTATATTCATTACTTTCGCCGCTTTATTAAGATATTCCGTCAACCGATCATCCTCTATACTAGGGCTCATACTGCCAGAAGGATGGTTGTGACAAAGTGCCATAGCAACAGCCCGCTTCAGTAAAGCCTCCCTCAAAATACAACGGACATCTACCGCTGTAGATACCAATCCTCCGGAACTTATCTTTATACGGTCAATTACTTTGGAAGCTTGATTCAACAACAAGACCCAGCATTCCTCTGTAGGCAAATCACACATCAACGGATAAAAATATTGATAAACATCACGGGAGCTGAGAATGACCTTACGTTCTTTTCCTTCTTCCTCCTTTCGGCGCTTTCCCAATTCGGAAGCCGCCAAAATGGTGATAGCTTTGGCAGGACCTATTCCTTTATAGTGACACAGTTCATCTACGGTAGTTTTGCCCAATTCATTCAAACTATTATGATAATCACTCAACACTTTACGCATTAACTCCACAGCAGAATCCTCCGTATTTCCCGAACCTATCAGAATAGCAAGCAACTCAGCATCCGAAAGTGTCCCCACTCCATGCAACATCATCTTTTCACGAGGACGATCTTCTTCCGCCCATTGGTTTATGGTTAGTTTTTCTGCCATCTTTCTTTATTTTCCCCGCCATAAAGACGCATAAAAAAGTCCATCACTTTTAATACCTCTTCATGGTAAAATTCTATTTATAAAAATTCTTCTCAAATGCGGCAAATTCGTTTTTCCCCAACACACAGCGTTTCCACCAGGCCCGCAGGAAACCAGTTCCATAGCCAATCAACTGAATAAAAGAAGCAAGGATGGATAATAATCCTATTTTGAAACTTTTATTTCGCAATGTGGAGTCTACACAAATGATAAGAGCAAAAAGCAGCAGCAAAGACAAACTCCAGCTACAAACCAACGAACATAACAACAGGAATACAATTCCTATAGTAAAAAGTGCCGGTAACAAATGTACAACTTTCAATGATTCAGGATACTTTTTATACAGATTGATACGGGCAATACCCGAATATGCACTTGCTTGAAAAACTTCTTCAAATCGGTACGACGCTTGTGCCACACCCATGCTTCAGGGAACAAACCGACAAGCATATCCCCCTTGAAAGATACGGATACTGAAAATCAATATCTTCTCCAAAACGCATCTTAGAAAAATCCTCCCAACGCTTTATATACCTCAGCCCGTACCCCCATATTAAAACTACGGGGATAGAATTTATCCATTTTTTTCTTCCCTCCACGGATACCTCCGGTAGTAAAAAACGAAGTCATGGCATAATTTATTGCTTTCTGTATATTGGTAAACGAATCATGAGCACGGTCAGGACCACCAAAAGCATCTGCCTTCTGCCGTTGAAGCTCTGACTCGACAGCCGCCAAATACCCTTCAGGCAAAATGCAATCAGAATCCAATATGATAAGATATTCTCCATGCCCCCGTTCCGCTCCATAATTGCGGGTCTGCCCGGGACCGGAATTGGATTTGAAATAATAACATATATCCAACCGGTCAGCGTAATTATCTACCACTTCCTTGCACGGAACAGATGAACCATCCTCCACTATCAGGACTTCAAAATTCTTATTTGTCTGCCTTGTAAGACTGTTCAATAACTCATCCACCTCTTCAGGACGATTATAAACCGGTATAATAAAAGAATATCTCATTGCTTTATTTTGATTTTATCCATCACAGAGAAGTACAAAGAAACATAAAAAAGGCGGAGCTTGCAACAAGTTCCGCCTTTTTATATGCATATATAAATAGATTATGCTTTCACACGGCCTACATATGAACCGTCACGAGTATCAATTTCAATTGTTTCACCTTCATTAATGAATAAAGGAACACGCACGGTAGCACCCGATTCCACTGTAGCAGGTTTCAACGTATTGGTAGCCGTATCCCCTTTCAGACCCGGTTCGGTATAAGTAATTTTCATCTGCACTTTTACCGGAACATCAGCAAACAATACTGTTTCTGTAGAAGCATCAGAAACCACATCCACCACCATTCCTTCCAACAGGAAGTCTACTCCGTTAATCAAGTCATGAGCAATAGGAATTTGGTCGAATGTTTCCTGATTCATAAAAATATAGTCTGCACCTTCCATATACAAATATTGGTGTGGACGACGTTCCACACGTACATCTTCCAATTTTTCACCGATGTTGAAACGACGTTCCAAAACGTAACCATTAACCACATCTTTCAATTTAGTACGCATGAATGTGTTACCTTTTCCCGGTTTTACATGCAGGAAGTCAATACAGAAAATACAATTTTGCCGTCCATACGGATAGCTGTTCCGATTTTAATGTCTTGAGCATTTAATCATACTTTTCTTCGCTTATATTTGATTATTATTTCAGATTATATTCACTTATAGCTGTGATTTCGAGTGCAAAAGTAATGTAAATCAAGAAAAAACGCAAAAAGAAATCACTAAAAATGAGTTAATCTCTTTGTTTATTTCAAAAAAGTCACTAATTTTGCAGCCCGTTACTCATGGTGAATAATAACATAAAATAAGTATATACAATGAAAAGAACGTTCCAACCCTCTAACAGAAAGAGAAAAAACAAACATGGATTCCGTGAAAGAATGGCAACTGCTAACGGTCGTCGCGTATTAGCCAGCCGTCGTGCAAAAGGTCGTAAGAAATTAACTGTATCTGATGAATACAACGGAAAATAATTCATCTGACCGGAAAAAATAAAAGGAGTGAAGTCGTAGAGACTTTGCTCCTTTTATTTTTCCAACTAAGCCGAACAGCCATGAAAAAGTAACTTAACTTAAATGATCAAATAAGTCAACTGAAACGACCAGGTAAGTTGACTTGCTTGTTCCATACAGTCGGCTTACTGAAAACAGTCTATTTATTTCTCCTTTCTCTCGCCCACTCCATCACATTAGCCGGAGCGCGTTCCGCCAGATATTCCTTCTTCATAAAATCCATATAGGGTGCTACGTGGTCAAAGAATTGATAATATCCCTTACACAAGTAATTCAATCCCGGTTCACCGTCTTTACTTAACATAAAACGATTCTTCGGACATTCCCCATGACAGGCAAACTCATAAGAACAGTTCAGGCACTGCTGTGGCAGACTATTGTGCTTCATCACACCAAAAGTTTCCTGTTCTTTACCATACATCATCTCCACCAAAGTCTTCTGATAAATATTTCCCAATTTATACTCAGGAAAGACAAAATGATCGCAAGCATACACATCACCGTTGAATTCCATCACGCTGCATGTCCACAATATTTAGCTAATGAACAAACGCCTGGCTGCTGTCCCACCCAATTGGCCAGCGTAGAATCAAACAACTGAATATAGTAATTGCCCACGTCATTCAGTACCCATTCGTCGAAAATAGTACAAAGGAAATTCCCCCACTGCTCAGGAGTAATGGAAAAAGGAGCCAGTTCACCGTCTTTTTGCTTTAATGAAGAAAGCCGAAGACCGTCCGCACGGCTAGACAGTCGCTCGACAATGGGAGTAAACTGTATATAATGACAATCAAGTTCGTCACGAAAGAAACGATAGAAGTCCAACGGATAATCTGCATTATAGTCATTGACCACTGCCATGGCATTCCATTCCACTCCATGCTTTTCAACAGGTTAATCCCTTTCATTACCTTATAGAAAGAAGGTTGTCCCATCTTGTTCTTCCGGTATTCATCGTGAAATTCCTGAGGACCGTCTATAGAAATGCCTACCAAAAAATTATTCTCGCGGAAGAATTCACACCATTCATCTGTCAGCAATGTGCCATTTGTCTGAATGCAATTATCAATGGTTCTACCACCTGCATATTTTTTCTGAAGTTCCAAGGCTTTCTTATAAAAAACTAAAGGACGCATCAAAGTTTCTCCCCCATGCCAGGTAAACAAAACTTGCGGCATGGTTTGCGACTGAATATATTCTTTAATAAATTTCTCCAGTAATTCATCGCTCATCACATGACGCGGCTGTTCCTCATATAACTTGGATTTTTCCAAATAGTAACAATAATCACAGGCCAGATTACAAACCGCACCTACAGGTTTGGTCATTATATATAGCGGCTTTGCAAAAGGAGTTATGGTTGCTTCTTTCATTTGTTTTTCATTTAATTCCTAGTATAAAGAATACAAAGATAAAGCTATTTTTCGATATTCGTTCTTACAGTAACAGGTTTATGCTACCCTCTACTCCCAAAAGGACATTCTTCTTGCCACCCAATCTGTTTCAAATATAAGAGTTCCACCTTGCTTCAAACTCTTGAAACAAAATGAAACTCTGACCCTCTATTTAAAATATCACTTGAAAACGTGTCTGAAACGCACTTAATGACTGGTTTTCAAATCCCACTCTATCCGTTATCTTAGTATAAGAGTACCGGAATCTCCATATCATATACTTATTGATATAATAATTGACAGTAAAAGAGACATCATTCAAACGCCCGCCATAAATATGGGACCGGGTATCCGACATATCAGTATAGTTATATCCGAATACACATTCCAACGAACCAGAGTCCGGAGTGGCAATACCACAATCCGTATGTGAATATCTATAATTACCACCTATCAGCAAACCTCTCAGTATTCCATACATACCACTCGCTTTATAATTCTTAAAATCCTTTTTCCGGTTCACTTGAAGATAATAATATTGTGCTTCCAATGCCACAGGACCATATCCTGCTATCATCTCCGGTGTAAATTTTATCAAGTTCTTTGCATCCGGAATCAAGGCATTCACAGCTCTGACTTTTGCAATACGCGTCGGGAAATTAGCCCCCAAGTCAAAGCTAGTATGGTTAAGTGTAGGTTCGCTATTGTATCTAGGTGTTTCGTAAGCACCGGAAATACCCAACTGAAACAATCTCCCTGTATCATGTAAAGGACGATAGACCAGGCGGCTCATAGCACCATAACCCATTTTACCCAATTCATTGGATTTCTTCTTAAGAGCCTCGCTCTCCACATGAACACTAGCTGTACCGAAAAAATCATTTTTGTCATACACAAACATAGCCCCCATCAGCCGGCTGTTGAAAAAAGCCTCATTACTTGCCGGCTCCTCCATGGTTACTTTCATAGACGAACTAGTAGAACTTTGAAGCCCGAACTGATGTACAAAATTCCCTACACGTAAATAACGCATGTGAGGAAAATTGTCTTTTCTACAAATATGTCTTTTAAACTGACCTTTCCATACGCATAGCCTATATCCACTTTTCGCTTTATATTTTCCATAGGTTGCTTTTACACCTATCCGGGCATCAGGAATCGCTACACCATCTACAAAGTTTTTATTATCTGAATGAAACAAGCCTCCATCCATCAAGATTCGTCCTGTAGGACGTATTTTCAAAACTGATTGTTCCTGTGCATTTACCTGTACAGAGAGCAATATCAGGAGAAAAACTCCTAATGATATAAGATTTTTCATAATATACAGTTTTAATGGTAACCATCCAAGTATCCTGTCAGTCTGTCTCTGATTTTTATCATACTGAGGGCAGTGAAGAATCTGTAAGACCACACAATGAAAGCAATCAGTCAGACTCCTCCTCCCATCAGCATCCGATCAATAGTCATGCTTTAGGCTCAGCAAATACTCTTGTCCGGTTCATCTAAGAAAAACATTACATTAAATAGTTACGGTTTATAGTTAAGTTATAGGGAATTATTTTTTGGAAACAGACTGAATGAGTCCTGCTTTTTGCAGCTTGGAGAACTCATCTTTCGCCTTATTAAGCTGTTTCACAAAAGCATCGTTGGCATGGAGACGGGCAACAACAGCACTAGCCACAATTCGGGCAGCATCTACATCACTTTGGAAATGATACCCACAAATAACACGACTCTGTCCCATTTCAAATCCTCTTTTCAGAATCTCATTCTGCCTGTCAGGATTGATTTCTGCCAAAACAAGGGCAGTAGCCCATCCCTATGGCTGTATGTCCCGAAGGATAGGAACCGTTCGTTGAAAG
>ENA-OPZN01000304-OPZN01000304.1-human-gut-metagenome-genome-assembly--contig:-NODE-304-length-17141-cov-4.941989_pt1 | contig 17141 bp, 13 predicted proteins | sample MGYA00242483_ERZ504503 | MGnify/ENA primary metagenome ERZ504503 (study PRJEB26092, sample SAMD00036285) | human gut metagenome | host: Homo sapiens | study: EMG produced TPA metagenomics assembly of... | reverse complement strand
CTCGAAACCATCAAGGGCGACAACCTGCTGCCCTCCGTCTGCGGCCGCGTGTGCCCGCAGGAGAACCAGTGCGAGGGCAAGTGCATCCTCGGCCGCAAGGGCGAGGCCGTGGCCATCGGCCAACTCGAGCGCATGGTGGGCGACATGGCCGACGAGGTCGGCCGCGCCCCGGCGTGCAAGCCCAAGAACGGCAAGAAGGTCGCCATCGTGGGCTCCGGCCCCTCCGGCATCGCCTGCGCCGGCGAGCTCGCTCGCGAGGGCTTCGACGTCACCGTGTTCGAGGCCTTCTTCACCGGCGGCGGCGTGCTGACCTACGGCATCCCCGAGTTCCGCCTGCCCAAGAAGATCGTCAAGCGCGAGATCGACGGCCTGGAGCAGCTCGGCGTGCACTTCGAGTACAATTCCGTCGCCGGCCGCCTGTTCGACGCCGACGAGCTCTTCAACGAGGAGGGCTTCGACGCCCTGTACCTCGCCGTGGGCGCCGGTCTCCCCCGCTTCCTCAAGGTCCCGGGCGAGAACCTGCCCGGCGTGTACTGTGCCAACGAGTACCTCACCCGCACCAACCTCATGCACGCGTACGACTTCCCCGTCTACGACACCCCGATCCGCCAGGGCAAGAACGTCGTGGTGTTCGGCGGCGGCAACGTTGCCATGGACGCCGCCCGCACCGCTCTGCGCCTGGGCGCCGACAGCGTGACGCTGGCCTACCGCCGCACCGAGGCCGAGATGCCCGCGCGACTGGCCGAGGTCCATCACGCCAAGGAAGAAGGCGTGCACATCCTGGAGCTCGTCAACCCGCTCGAGTTCATCAAGGGCGAGGACGGCTTTGTGTCCGCAGTCAAGCTGGAGCGCATGGAGCTCGGCGAGCCCGACGCCTCCGGCCGTCGCCGACCGGTCCCCGTGGCCGACTCCGCCTTTGAGATCCCCTGCGATGTGGCCATCACCGCCATCGGCACCATGGCCAACCCCTTCGCCAAGCTCTGCGCCGACGTCGAGCTCAACCGCTGGGGCCTCATCGAGGCCGACGAGGACGGCCGCACGAGCAACCCCAAGGTGTGGGCCGGCGGTGACATCGTGACCGGTGCCGCCACCGTCATCCTCGCCATGGGCGCCGGCAAGAAGGCCGCCGCCTCCATCAAGAAGGAGCTGCTGGGCGAGTAAGCGCTCCGCGATTCCCATAACGGCATCCGGCCCGTCGACCACACGGTCGGCGGGCCGTTTTGCGCCGCGGCGATTGCGGAGCCCGGGCAGGACGCCATCGTGCGTGCCATTGGGCATGAACTGCGCAGCCGACCCCGGCGCCGACCGATGCGTACGCGTCCCTTTGTGCACGCCATGCCCGCAGGCCGCCCGCTCCCCCCTTGCATGCCAAAACGGGTACCATGAGTACACAGCCCATTTCGAACGCACGCAAGGAGCAGCACGTGACCAGCAGCACGAGCGCCGCGGCCGGTACAGCATCCAACCCCGACTACGACCTGCCCGGTAACGACCTCGATCCCAACAACCTCACCGCCGAGCAGCGCAAGACCATCCCGCTCATCATCCGCGTGTACGGGCGCTTTGCGCACTCGACGGCATCATCGCGCTCCCGCTTATGGGCGCGTACTTCGGAATCATCCTGTACCGACTCGCCATTGGACAGGAAAGCGCGCTGATTGGCTCCGACCTCACGCTCACCTTCACCATGACGGCCATCGGATCGGTGCTGACCTTCATCTCCTCCGTCGCGCTCATCATCTTTGGCTGGACGCTTCTCAAAAGCTACCGCCGCGACGCCGGACGCTGGGCATACGCGCTCATCGTCATGACCGTGGGGCAAATCCTCATCGACGTCATGCTCCAGGGCATCGGCGTGCACCTCATCCGCCCCGCCATCCAGCTCGCCATCCTCACCGGTCTGTCGACCACCATCGACCCCACCTTGCGCGAGGAACGCGAACTCCAGCGTCACTTGCGCGACCTGGAAGACCGCGTTGCCGCGGCAGGCGGCATGCTCGGCCGCGATCTTACAGGTGAGGGTTACATTAAGCTGAACTTCTTCAACCTGTTCTGGGTCTTCATGGTGTGCTGCGTGCTCGGTCTCATCATCGAGGTCATCTTCCATATGGTGTACGTCGAACCGGGCGTCTACCAGGATCGAGCCGGCCTTCTGTTCGGGCCGTTCAGTCCCATCTACGGCTTTGGCGCCGTGCTGCTCACCATCGCGCTCAACCGGTTTTACAAGAAGAGCTTCGTCATTATCTTCCTAGTGAGTGCCGTTATCGGCGGCGTGTTCGAGGCTGCTGTGAGTTGGTGGATGCAGACGTCGTTCGGCGCCATCGCATGGAGCTACTCCTATGAGCTGCTGCCCGGCGTGCCCGATCCGATGGCGATCCTATTCGCCGGGCGCACGTCTACGCCGTTCATGCTCATGTGGGGCACGCTCGGCCTATTCTGGATCAAGCTGTGCCTGCCCAGGCTTCTCAAGCTCATCAACCTGATCCCCTGGAAGATGCGCTATTCACTCACCACGGTAGTGGCCGCGCTCATGTTGACGAACGGCGTCATGACGCTGCAGGCGCTCGATTGTTGGTTCTGCCGTGAGAGCGGCATCGCGCCGAGCTCGCCCGTCGAGGAGTTCTACGCCGAGCACTTCGACAACGCGTACATGGAGCATCGCTTCCAGAGCATGACGATCCACCCCAAGACCTCGAGCCGCGTGGATTCGCCCAAGACGGAGGCGTAGGATCAGCCGCAACATGCCAAAAAAGGGGGGGGCGAGCCCCTTGACACGCGAGCCTTGGCGAAGGAGAATGACCCGAGACACCTCATATCTGCAGGCGCGCCAAAACTGGCTAAAAAATACCGATTTGTATCCATAAGCGCGGCGCCATGCTGCCCATTTCACCCTAACGCGCCCCTAACCGGGGTGCATCATGTCGCGAAAACGATTCGTGGAAACACTACACCCACGTGAACAGGCGTTTTTCCAATCTCGGTCCTTGGCCGAGGTGTCCTTGGCGGGACGAGCGATACAAAACGGTAGTTTTAGCCACTTCGGGGATATATACGATCCACATCCATTGAACTTCCGGGCAGAACGCAATCGAGCGTCACTGCGCCCGCCCCTCCCCATGTTCAATCTCGTTGACGCACTCGTTTTTGATGGTTGCCACGAGATGCTGCAGGCCGTCGATCACACGCGGGCGGATGTCGCCGCCGATGAGCACGAGCATGATGTCGTCGCCCACCGCAAGCTCACCGGAGTTGAGCCATACGCGCACGTACCAATGCCGGGCAGGGTGCGCGCCTCCTCTACCGCAGCGGCGACCTTGTCCTCGTCGTAGGAAAAGTGCATGCTGGTGACTTTGTCGCCGGGCTGGACACCATCGGTTTCGATTCCGCGTGCTTCGGCTTTGGGGGTCTCACGCACGGTGCCGTTGTGGACAAGGTACATGCCGCACGCGCGGAACGACGGGTCCGCTTTGGCCTCGCGCAACCACGCGTCGATAGAGGGCATATCTGCCATGGGTAAACTCGCTTTCTGCCAGATGGCGCTTGTTGGAACACCTGAGACGACTCGCATGGCAAGCGCGGACATCGCGCCGCCAGCACATCAACCACCCATCTTCTTTAGATTGAGCAGTTTCCATTGTGCCTCAGGACTCTGCGCGGCGCGCTGCGCAACTTCACCATCTCCAAAAAGAAGCTCTGGGCAGTAGTCCCCTTGGGACAATCGCTCCAGGTATTCTTTTTCTAAATCGTTTTTGGGAAGGACGAAACTCTCGACAAACCTCTCCGCCTTTTGCATAAGACTATCGAGAGTCGGGGCTTTTTCAAGCTGGCGCAACATGGGGACGAGCTGCTCTTCGACCTCCTTTTCACATTTTTCAAAACGAAGTGACCTGCCAATAAAGCTGTTTGGAAAATGAGCGGACAGCGAAGCATAGTACAGCAGCACCTTGTGAAGCAGCTCGTCTGGCGCCTCTACGCCGCTACAGTGCTCCGCCAGATTTCCGATGTCGTACAAATCGCGTATTTTGACCCTGTCAAAATACGCCTTGACCTTGCCCCCTGCCAATTCATAATCGTCAAACATCAAAACATCCAAATCGGGGCGCAGCGGAGACTGCCTCACTCGGAGCGGAATCAGGGGCGACCTATTCATGTAAATGCAATCGATCTTTACATGATCATTTCCCCAGTTTCCCCTATACCTCAATACAAATGTCCGTCCCGCATGCCCGCCTTCGCGAGCGTCAACTCTATATCCTAAATAGCTTGCAACTTCCTGTATGCCGCGCTCGATCCCTGGACGCTCTCTCATCATTTCCGCCCGTGAAAGACTCCCCACGTACGACATGTCTATATCAACCGACAAACGCGGAAGACCAAACATGAACAGGTTGATCGCTGTACCACCATGCATCGCAAGCTTGCCCTTTAAATCTGGGTGGCGACCCATTTCTGCCAGCAGCTCCAAAAGGCGGTTGACCTTGTCGAGCGTTTCCGGTCGGAAGCTTTCAATATCTATAGGACCCATGAGCGCAGCTCCTCTTGATCCGCTGGCAAACACAGGTTCCAGCGTTTTGACCAACCCGGGCTTCGCGTTTGTCTTTTGTCCAACCTGTATGGTCCGCCCGTCACCATGGTCTCTAGTCGGTCGAGCTGCTCATCTAGCACACGCCAATCGCGCTGCTTTTGCTCTAACAACCAGCCAACCCTCGCAGCAAGCGAGGCTGACCCTTGCTCCACAAGAGCAAGCAGCTCATCAACATCAAGGTAGGGAAAAAGCGAAAGGGATCGCAGCGCCTCCTCTACGCCACCCGCCCTATCTGTATAGCGCAAACAATCGACTAGCGTTTGCTCGCGCGTGGTAACTCCGGCCCCATTAGCGCCAACCGCTCCTATCAACTGATAGCGAATCGATCTGTCGCAAGCGTATGGTACATACAAAACACCGCCATAGGAGAACTTGGTCTTTATTGTTCTCGACCTAAACTGACACATGCTTGATACATTATGAGCAACGCCGTGGACCTCAAGGGCAGAGTGAAAAGAAATGACTGCATCTAAATCGATCGCCGCAAGGACATCCAGCGCACTCACGCCCGCGCCAGAATAATCGCCAATCTTTGAAACGTATGCGCCGCGTCGAATTCTCTCGATGCTTCCATGCTTTATCGCGCGATCCAAAGTTGTCCTCACCGATGCGGCAGACATACCAGACTCCGACATAAGCTGCTCAACGGTGAAGACTTGATTTCTTTCTATGTAGTCTCTGAACTTCATACTGACAAATTATAGTAGAAACAACTACACTTTGTATACTTTTCTAGTGATTATTGTCAGTATTCCATATTAACAGCCTCCAGAAACGAGTACCTCAATCAAAAAGTGTGGGATTTATCGCAGACCCTCGGACGCGTCCCGAGGCCATTCCTCAACTTCTTAAAGCCACGAATCGGCCGATTTTGTAACGAGTTCCGAACACCCCGAGTAGAGGGACAATGATAAAAGATTTTATCTGCGGCGATGATGCCAAAAATGTCCCTCTACTCGGCACGCCTCAAAACTCGTTACAAAAAAAAAACGCCCGATTCGTGGCACTCCACCCGCAACAGGTCCCGGCGTGCCAAAAGGGGTACGTCCCCAAATGGCACGCCGGGCGGTTTGGCGTTTGGGAACGTACCCCCTTTGGAGCGGGGACGGATTTTTGGAGCGCGCGGTTTTACGCTTAGGGCTGGACGGTGTCGTACTCGGCAATGAGCGTGCACACCATTGCGGCGCGCTTGGTCTGCGCCAAGAAAGCATCGTCGCAGGTCACCAGCGTGAGCACCTTGGTTGCGTTGCTCAACTCCGTGTCGGCGTCCGTCGCCTTCGCCTCGGCGTGCTTAATGGAATCAGAGAGGTACTGCGCCAGACCACCATCACCCTCGAACGACGTCTGCCGCGCTTCGACGTAGTCGTCATCAACACGCATCGTAAACAGGGGCTTCAGCTCGTAGGTCTTCTCGGGCGTGATGTAGTAGACCTTCTCTATCGAGTCGAACTTCTCCTGATCAAGCGAATCGTACACCTGCGTGAACATCGAGCCGTCGTTCATGTGGTGACCGTACAGCGTCGTCTGCTGGTCAACAAGACCCGGCGCGGTTCCTTCGGAATCGAGGAAGACGGTGCCGTTGGCGTTATAGTCGCCCGAAATCAGCGTACGCAGATAGGTGTCATTGGTTTTGCCTTGGACGACGACGTAGTTGATGTTCGTGCCGGGGATGTAGATCCAGCCCACCACGTCCTCGTTCACCTTTTTGAGCGCATCGAAGTCGATGACCGGCACACCATCACCGCCCTCATCGGAGAGCGTAACCGCCTCTTTGGTAAGGCCATCGTAAAAATCCGCCGCCTGCTTGTAACCAATCTGCGCATGAACGAACAGACCGCCGGCCACGAGCAAAAGCACGACCCCTATGGCGATGAGCACGTACGACGCGATATTGCGACCACGGCGGGGTCGTGGCGCGCTCGACGTCGACCCGGGCCTACCGCCGCGCGTGCCCGTCGAGCCTTGGGGGCGCGCATAAGGAGAAGCCTGAGCTACGCGGGGCGGCCGAATAGGCTGGGACACCCGCGCCCCGCTTGAGGGCGCGGCATTGTACGTCGCCCGGTTCTGCGGCGCGGTGACGTGCGACATCTGGCGAGGCGGTGAGGCGGTATGTGACCCCCGGTTCTGAGAGGCGGCGGCGCCTCCCATTGAGGTCGTATTCGGCTGGGTCGCGGCACCACTGGGCTTAAAGTGCCTTCCTCCGGTTGCCATACCGGGCTACGCTTCGGCCATATCGCGCTTGAGCTGCGCGATCGCATCACGGTACTCGGGCATGGTGGCGCCGAGAATCTGCGTGGCGTAAATTGCGGCGTTCTTGGCGCCATTGATGGCCACGCAGGCAACCGGCACGCCGGAAGGCATCTGAACCATGGAAAGCAGGGAGTCGAGTCCGCCCAGGTCGCTTGTCTTCACGGGGACGCCAATCACCGGCAACGGGGTGAATGCCGCCACGACACCACCCAGGTGGGCCGCCTTGCCAGCCGCGGCGACGATGACCTTGATGCCGCGGTCGGCAGCGGTCTCCGCCCACTCGTGGACCTTCGCGGGATTGCGGTGGGCGCTCGCAATGACGAGCTCGTAGGGCACGCCGAGGGCGTCGAGCTCGGCCGTGCAGCCCTCCATGACGGGCATATCGGATTTGGAACCCATGATGATTCCGACGAGCGGGGTCTTCTCGGAAGCGTTATCCATGGTAGTACCTCTCGGTCTTGTGTCTACAACGCTTCAAAGTATAGCCGAGACCGGCGAAATGCCAGCTATTAGCCTACTTGTTTCTCGGGTATCCGCATGTGCGTTCACCGGCTGGTCGAAACCTTGGCCGAAGGGTGACGGGCCGTGCGGATATGGGGAGATTATCCGATGATTCCGAGGGCGGTTGTCCCCGTTGCCTTCGCTCCTTTGGCAGTGTATTACCTCCTAGCTTGAATTTTTGCGTGCTGTCAGATGTTACCGGTGCCCAGGCCAGACAATCCGGGCATCATGCGGGAAAAAGGGACAAAAGCGTCCCCTACGCTTTCCTCCCCATACAACACGGGAGAACGGGAGGAACGGTGAAACGCTTTCGGACACACCTCGCCGCGCGCCGGCGACACGATCACTTCATCGCATCGAGAGGGCCGCGTGCAAAACCGCGACGTCCCGCTCCCAAGCTACTCGCCGCGCTCGCCGTGGCCGCCGTTGTCGCGCTGGGCATGCTGGCGGGAACGATGGAGGGCGGCAAGGCTACACCTACCGCATATGCGGCACCCAGCACGATCACCGGCAAGGCGGACATCGTCATTACGAACAAACAGCAGGCATACTATGAAGGTGCCGTGGCCCAATGCAAGGCAACGATCCATCTTCCCGATGGGTCGACGCAGATCGCCTATGGGCGCTGCATCTCGGGCATTCATTACGCCGTCCCCTACGACGGAACCTATGACTATGTGGGAACTCTCCAGCAGGACGGCACGTATTCCATCGTCATCCACTCCAACACGAGCGGCGGTGCAAACGCCGACGCGTTCCTCGAAGGCGAGATGTGGGGAACGCAGCAGATGGGAGAGATCCACCTGCGCTACAACCCCAAGGTAACAGTACGGTTTACCAAGACGTCGGCGGATGTCGAAATCACCAAGGGAAACGGGACGTACTCCCTCAAAGGCGCCGTTTACGACATCTATCGAGCGTCCGATGGGGCAAAAGTCACCTCAATAACAACGGACGAGCATGGGCACGCCTCCTGCGAGCTCACGCCCAACACCTCATACTACGCCATAGAGGTCAAAGCGCCGGCAGGGTTCAGCCTCAACAAGCAGCGCATCGAATTCTCCACCCGGTGATTCCGAGGGCTCGGTCCCCCTCTCCGACAAGGCGGGGACGTACGGCTCATCATCGCCAAAAAGGATTCCGCCACGGGCGGGAAAGCGCAGGTGGGAGCATCGCTCGAGGGTGCTGAGTTTCGCGTGACATCAACCTCCACATCCGGCTGGAGCGCAACGGGAACCACAAACAAAGAGGGGTCAGTCGTGTTCGACGCGGTGCCGCTCGGAAACATCGTCGTCACCGAGACCAAGGCACCTGCGGGATACAAGCTTGATCCAAACGCCCATACCTACACGGTCGGCGCCGATCAGCTGGGAGATGCCGAGGTCATCACCCTTGAGCCCGATGATTTCATCGAGCATGTCATCGCGTTCGACATCGACATCGTCAAATACCGTGACACCGGGGCCGAGGGATCGGGGCTGCAACATGCCGGGCCGGGCATCCGATTCGAGATCATCTCGAACACAACCGGCAAAACCGTTGGCTCCCTCATCACCGACGAGAACGGCAAAGCGTCCACCGATCGCGCCGAGACGGTGAATCGGGAGGCGATTGCCGCCGACAAGACGGATGACCCGCAGAAACCCTGGATGGGCGAGGGAAAACGCGTGGAGGGCATATCCGGCGCGCTCCCTTATGATGCCAAGGGCTATACGGTCCGCGAAGATCCTTCCACCACACCTGAGGGCTATCGTCCCTGTCCCGATTGGACCATCGGCGTGGACGCCATGGCAGACGGGGCGAGCCTACATTACATCGTCGATAACGACCTCATCACCTCGCGCATCCAGGTGGTCAAGGCCGATGCCGAAAGCGGGCAAACCGTACCGCTCGCCGGCTTCTCCTTCCAACTCTTGGACAAAGATCTCAAGCCTATTACCCAAGAGGTTTGGTATCCCAACCACAGTGAAGTCTCCATATTCGAAACCGACGAGACGGGAACCGTCACGTTTCCCGAGGCACTCAGGTCGGGAACGTATTATCTTCGCGAGGTGGCGGCGCGGGAGCCATATCTTCTTCCAAACAAGGATGTCAAGGTCGTCATTTCAGACGAGCATGAAACCGGCCCGGTGACTGTTGTCCGTGTGGCGGACGAGCAGGCACGGGGAGTCGCATCCATCCACAAGACCTGCTCTGAAAAGGATGATTGTCCACACCTTACCGAGTTTCAGGAGCCCAGCAAATCGCTTCAAACAGGGAAAATATCATCCCAGAGCAAATATGATGCAGCCTATGGCCTTGCAGGCGCCGAGTTCGATGTGGTGGCCCTCGATGACGTTATCAGCCCCGATGGAACCATTCAGGCAACCGCCGGACAGATCGTCGATCACGTGGTGACGCAGGAAGGCGGCTGGGCACAGTCCAGAGAACTGCCCTTAGGGATGGGCAGCGCGCGCTATGCCTTCGTTGAAACGAAGGCTCCAGATGGGCACGTTCTTGACGCGACGCCGCTCGAATTCACCCTCACATACCAAGACAGCTCCACGAACCTCGTGTATGCGGATGTCGAAGCGGCCAATGAACCCACGCATCTTGAAGTCGATAAGAACATTACGGACAACGGTGCTCCTTTGGAAGGTGCGTCCTTCTCCTTGTGGGATAGACGAGACGAGATCTCCGTCTCTCCGAACGAGGGCGGCGCGATCGCGGTGCGTGCTCCCGAGGGATCAACCGTCTGCGCCCAGCAGCGCGTTCCCTACGCCGTCATCGAGCTCGTCAAGCCAGACGCCATATCCGTCTCCCTCCAGCGTGAGGGAAGCTCTCCCCTCGAACTCACAACATCCCAAACCAACCTCGAGCCCGGCTTATACGCGCTTTCCGTTATTCGCGATGGCAAGCAACTCGACATCGACCTCAAGGAACTCGACATCGTCGAAAACCAGAGATATGTTCTTTCCATCACACAAGGGGTGTTCGGTACGAGCGCGACACTCGCGCATGCGGGAGATGCGTGCAAGCCGGTTGAGCTCACGTATCGGAAAGAAGACAACGCTTACACAGCAAGCGATCTTTCTGCCGGGCGTTACGAGCTAACCGTCGATGGAGGTGAGGCGCACACCGCAACCTTGGGAACCACCGCCTCATACGCCATGTTCGATTCGGGGACGTGGACAGATCTCCCCATCCTTCTTACCGGCGGCGCCACAACGTTCGACGCCTCCACGGATGCGAGCGGAACTCTGACCGTAAAGCACCTGGAGGAGGGGGCGTATGGCCTGCGAGAAACGGGGGCTCCCCCTGGTTTTATTGGCCCATACCTTCCTATCTTCTTCTCAGTCGACGCACATGGCCAGATTGAGGGTAAGCAAACCCACACCGTGACCGTAGAAAACGACTACACAAAAGTCGAGATCTCCAAAAGGGATATCACCAACGAAGAGGAGGTGGAAGGAGCCAAGTTGAGCATCCTCAACAATAAGGGTGAAGTCGTTGAGCAGTGGACGAGCGGAAGTGAGGCCCATCGTATCGATCGACTCGCACCGGGTACCTACACGCTCGTTGAGGATATGACCCCACGCGGGTACGACAAGGCCAAGAGTGTCGCGTTCACCGTTGAGGAAACGGGGGCGGTGCAGACCGTCACCATGTACGACGAGCCCGTTACCGTTCAAGGGGAAATCGACAAGCGTCAGGAAATCGCCGACCCAACGGCACCCGATACCGTCGAAAACGGAGACGGTCTTAATCAAGCGAACGTCACGGTCTCCCCCGAAGGCCGATTCGACTACAGCATCGACTTTAGAAACACAAGCTCCACCTGGGTCGACGAGTTCACCGTCACCGATGACCTGGATGCCGTGCGCGAGGGGCTGGCGATATTCGAGGGAATCACGACGCCGGTTGCGCGCGAGGACTTCGACGGCAAGCTCAACGTGTGGTACACCACGAACAACATCGATGATGACCATATGGATGAAAGTGGTGCAAACGCGACGCGTGACGATGGGCACGACAACCCCTGGCTCACCGACCCCGCCACGGTGCATCTAGGCGATGATGGTCGCGCGGTCTCTTATGCGGGCTGGGCCCTGTGGACACAAGACCTGCCGGCAGACGAAGCCCACATGTTGTTCGCAAAGGACCTTGGCCTAGGTGAGGGGGAATACATCACGGGTATTCGCCTTGAGTATGGTCGAGTGGAGCAGTCGTTTACGTCACGGCGCGATTCTTGGAAGCGTGATGACCTTAAAGATCCGCACGATGATCTAGACCGTATCGAGCGCGCGCAAAGCTCAAAGAGCGAGGGGGATAATCCAGCGGAACAGTCGTTGTCCCCCGCAGTCATTCACATGCGCGCGACCGGCGAATATCTCGCCGGCACCGATTTGTCTAATTCAGCCCACGTGGATTTGTATCGCAACGGAGGCGGTACCGGACTCGAAGACCATGACGAAGACTACGTAACCCAAACGCCGGGCAATGAACCCAAGGGCCCGCTCGCCCAAACGGGGTGGGCATCACCGGCGCCCTTCCTGCTTGCCGGGGCACTAGCCGCCGGCGGTGTGGGCCTCGCCTGCGGCAGGAGAGCACGTGTTCGGCCGCAGCGCCCTTATCTCAAACGGCGATCATGAGCGTTGGAGGACGACGTATTCGACCGCTCTTCAAGCGCGCCATGATGCTCACTGCAACGCTGCTCGCCGCGACGGCGGGCATCATGGCCGCCGGCACGTCACGCTCACTATCTCGATATAGCACGCTTGAGGTCGAGGTGATTGGCGATTCCCCAAACAACGCGGCAAAAGAGGGCATCGACTGGCCCTCTCTGAGGAAGGAGAACCCCGATGTAGTCGGATGGCTAACGGTTGAGGGCACGAGCATCAGCTACCCCGTTACATCAGAACGGGGAGAGCATGCTGGCGGATGGTATTTGAAACACGATTTCTGGGGGAGGGCAAGCACCTTGGGCTGTCCCTATATCGACCCCCGTTGCACTACGGAAGCTTCCCATATCCTCATCTATGGACACACCGTGGATGCGCCAGACTCGATGTTCACGCCGCTTTCGCACGCCTATGAACAGCAGACCTTTTCACTCATCGGAGATGCGCATTGGTCAACCCCCGAGCATGGAGATGCAACGTTTAAGCCTCTCATGGCAATCAACGTCGATGCCTTATACCCAGACATCCAGCAGTTCCGATTCGCCAGCAACAGTGGTCTGCGCTCCTTTTGCGCTCCCTTTCCAAAGACGCCTCATGCTGCGCCGAAAACAAGGAGGAACTTATCGAACGGGCTCGCCGTGTACTCAGCTTGGTGACCTGCCCGTCACCCCATGAAGGAGAGTGCACAAGAACCATCGTGATCTTTGTCCAACTGCAAGCACGATCGCGACCACTTCGTACAAAGCATTTCCAGCCATAAAAGGGCCTCCCATTTCTTGTGTCCAAGAAATGGGAGGCAGTTCAGGCATATCGCTAGGGCCGGGGGCAAACGACAAGGGCGGGCGCCAGAGGCCTACTCGGTTAGCTAGAGACCCACTCGGTTAGCTCCTCGTCCTCCTGGGTTACAGCCTGATTCTCCTCAGCTCGCTGAGCGCGCACGCTATCAGGTGTAGACCATTTCTCTCCCAGATAGTACGACAAGCCCAACCCGAGCAAGACGGCGATGGTCGCCCCGATCAAATACTGAACCCAATGTTCCTTGATGTACCTGAACACGGTCTCTCCCCTATAGCATGTGTACCGCTTTTACGAGCGGCGGATGACCTCGGTGACCACATCGGACACGAAGGCAACGTTGTCCGTATCCACGTTGTACGGCTGATCCTCCTCCGTATGGGCGAGGGCGAAGCCGGTGCCCTCAACACCACCGATGGTCAGGGAGCGCAAGCTCATACCCATGGCGACATGGGCATCGGTTGTCACGTACGGCATGTCGACCGTCGCACACTCGCGATGGAAGTCGCTGCTCACCTGCTGGACCAACTTCATGATGCGCTTGTCACCCTTGAAGACGCGTTGCTCACCTTCGGTGGCGAGCATGGCGAGCTGACCCGCACCCACGCTCTCGAGGTTGATGAGGAACACACCGCGAAGCTTGTCACGATGGGCATCGAGGAAGGCGCGGATGCCGGCGTTGCCGTTTTCGGATGCGCCCGTGGCCACGAACCAGATGTCGTGTCCCAAAAGCTCGTCATCGCCCATGTCGGCAACGGCCTCGCGCAGCTCCTCCTCGGTTGCGCCGTCGTAGCCAGCGGCGCCGCCCTTCCATCCGTCGTCGAAGTTGTCCCAGGAACCGATGTCGTTCCCCGTGGACTTGGCATCAAACGAGTCATCGACACCAAGCCACTCACTCATGCTGTCATCGTTCTTCCTCTTGCGTCCAAAGAGGCGGCCGATTCCACGGTGCGGCTTCTCTTGAGCGGGCGCCGGGGCGCTGATGGTCTCAAACGACTGCTCAGGAGCTGCAACGGGCTCGGGAGAACTGATGACCGTAAAGGCACTGCGGGCCTCGGAGGCGACATCAGCGGTCCCGCTTTGGTTCGGAACATTTGGGACACCCTGAACGCCAAACGGATCGGCCGGGGCGGCGGAAGGATCAGGTAAATCGAACAAGGAGGCGCGGTTCGCCGTCTGGGGTACCCGGGGCACAGGGGCGTCCGCCGTGCTCGGCACGTTGATGGTGCGCTTGGGGCGTGCCGGCACCGCAGAGTCTATCTGGGCCATGAGGGAGTCAACCGTCTCCACAGGCTGGACGGAGGGCTGGACGGGCATGGCAATCGTGCCGGACATGTCGGCTTCTCCGCGAGGCGTGGCAGAGGGCATCGCGAACACCTCAGTAGCGCCAGCTGCGTCCTGATCCTCGTGATCCTCCTCCACGTGATGCTCTTCCTCAACGGGCTGCCCCGCAGGGGCCTCCTCTGCAGCAGCGTCAACGGCGGCGTTCCCATCCTCAGAAGGAGTCTCGTCGCTCGCCGCCATGGCCGTCTCCTCAGCAGCTTCGTCCTCAGCCTCGTCCTCGATGACCTCATACTCAGCTTCCATCACGACGTCGAAGTCGTCTTCTTCCTCGACCTCTTCCTGAGGGGCGAACGCTTCTTCAAATCCGTCCTCATCCTCAGCCTCATCGTAGGCCTCGGCGAGCTCGCTCTCATCGTTAGTGTCCTCTTCGGAATAATCCTGCTCGAGCTCAACATCCTCGTCGTAGGTGTCGTATGCGTCATACGCGTCGGCGGCGGGAGCCTCCTCCTCATGCTCAACCTCAAACGCGGTTGGGGTCTCGGGCTCGGGCTCATCACCCGGTTCGTACAGCACGACGCAGCTCTCGGGAAGCATACCCAAACCGCGAATCACGTCAGCGCCAAAACGAACGTTGCCCGCGCTGTTCAAGTAGAAGGGAAGCTTGGGCTCGGGGGCGGCGGCATCCAAATCAAGCTCGGACTGCGTCCCGGCACCGAGATCTTCTTCCTCGCTCTCCAGGTCCTCTTCGACAACAGGCGCGCTATCAATAGCGGGCATGGTGGCGACCGTGGCATCGGCGTCGAGCTGCTCCTCGACCTCATCCTCCGCGGGAGCGACATCGTTCTCGACATTCATGGTCACCGTCGACCCAAGATCAACAGCAGGAAGATCGGTAGCCGTCGCGCCGAGCACGTCGACGGGCTCGAGCACCACAGGCACCTCGGGAACCTGCTCGACAACCTTACCAACCTCGGCGGTCTCGGTAACCTCGTCCGCCTCGCCATTCTGCTCGTCTTGCCCCTCAACCTCGTGGGGGTAAGCCATGGCAGCCTCCGCCTCAGCGGCAGCAGCCGCCTCTGCCGCGGCGATCGCGTCTTCGAGGATGCGCTGCTGCTCGGCGAAATACTCGTCCGCCGGTGTATCATGCGGGAATTCCTCACCAAGCTCGTACGGCGAAACGGCATCCATCACGCCGAGCATCGCGGCAACGGAAGACTTGTTCGACACGGCACCCGTGGTATACGGCAACACGAAACGATTGGCAATAATCGCAACGCCGTTCGCCAGCGGAACCAAAGCAGCAAGAATGGCGAGAACCCAAAGCACCGCTTTGGCGGCACCCGGAACGGGGAACAGGCGAATGAACGCGAGAACCGCGGGCGCGACCATCGCAAAGGGCAGCAACTTGACGATGAGGGGCTTGTACGCCGCGAACGGCTCACGGGCAAGCAGGTCCTCACGCGGCGAATCGTAATGGGCGACCACCACGACAGGGCGGTTGCGGGGCGAGGCGAGCGGGCCGGAAGCACGATGGTAGGCGATGACATTCTGGCTCAAACCACCAGAGCCCAAACCGGAGATCACGGGGCGACCCGTGCGCTCGAGCACGTAGACAACGGCGGCGGCGAGGGCCAAAAGCAGGCCGACCACGCCAAGGGCCCCTCCAATGCCGCAAAGCACGGCACCGACGAAAGCGACGATACCCAAGATGGCCTGGGCAACCTTGGTCATGCCACTCGCGCTGAACTCTTGCATCTCGGGCGTGAATCCGTGATCGGCAAAGATCTTCGCGATGACGTTGGCCGCCTCGCGCTCCTCTTCACTACACGCCGGAGTGATACCCGTGTTCTGCAGTAGGTGGCTCAGGTATTGTTTCGTATTCGCCATGTGGGCTCCACATCGAACTCGCTTATGTGCAAACGCATCGAATTCACGATGCGCATGTATAGTCGCAAGTATACCCTTACTTATGCTTTACCTGCAGAATTTCAACCCCTCAATATGGTTCCTGCAGTCGCAATTCCCCATTAACACACGGCGAACATGAGCAGAACACCCCACCTCCTTACACTAGAATGAGGTAACCAACGAGCAGGTGTTGACCAAGTGGGAAACGGGAGGGTGCGCATGCAGAACGGAACTTCGAATGCCGCACATGACGAGGTGAAACCGCGTGCGTGGACGAAGTCCGAAGACATCGCGCGGCGCATGCTCAACCTCATGTTCTCCCTCAGCGTGGCACAAGAACCCCTCACCACTGAGCACATCATCAACGACCCCGAGATCGGCTACACCAGTCCATCTCGCGAATCGCGCATCAAGGCGTTTGCCCGCGATCGCGAATCTTTGGCCTCTCTCGGCGTCCATATTCGAGAGCGTCCGACTCCCACAACGCCAAAAACGAGCAGCGGAGCTGGGAGATCGACCGAACTTCCACGCATGCCGACACTGCCGCGCTCTCGCCGTACGATGCGGAGGAGGCAGTTGCGGCAATCGACCAGATATTTGCACTTCACGCCGACGATCCAGCGCGTTGGCCCCTCCAAATGGCCCGCACCAAACTGTGTGAAACCGCGGGCATCTCCCCGGAGGGCTCCAGCACGCAGCCGCTGAACATCAAGCGCGATCTCACCAACTTGTGGAACGCTTTTTCGCGCAGAAGGCCGGCGTCGTTTACCTATCGCGACGCACGCGGAAACGAGAACATCCACACCGTCGACCTCTACGGATCTTTTGAACGGGGGAGCTACGTATATCTTGTCGGACGCGACCATGGGGCAGACGGGCTGCGCACTTTTAGAACCGACCGCGTTGTCTCCGCGAAAGCTCACCGGAATCGAGCAGGCCCTACGTGATTCCCTCCGAGTTCGACATCACCGGCTCTCAATTCCTCCCCTTTGACTTCTCCGCATGCAACCCCGTCTTGGCGGAATTCTCCTTTTCGCCGGCGTGGGCGCTCACGAGATCGAACTCATCACCAAAGGCAGGGGAGAGACACGCGATGAGGAGGACGGGTCGACGCAATGGCCCGTCGACGACGGGACGTGATGCCGCAGCGCGATTGC
>ENA-OPZN01000303-OPZN01000303.1-human-gut-metagenome-genome-assembly--contig:-NODE-303-length-17189-cov-4.152678_pt1 | contig 17189 bp, 21 predicted proteins | sample MGYA00242483_ERZ504503 | MGnify/ENA primary metagenome ERZ504503 (study PRJEB26092, sample SAMD00036285) | human gut metagenome | host: Homo sapiens | study: EMG produced TPA metagenomics assembly of... | reverse complement strand
GGAACATCTCGCGGCTCACGCTGCGTCGACCACGGCGGCCACCTCGGAGTTGGTGGGCCAGATGTCCTTCAAGTACACGTCGTTGCCGTCCGCGTCGGTGCCGAGCGGCTGGGTCTCGAAGTCGAAGTCCATCGTGCCGGCGAGCGCATAGGCGATGACCAGCGGCGGGGAGGCCAGGTAGTTCATCTTGACGTCCGGGCTGATGCGGCCTTCGAAGTTGCGGTTGCCGGAAAGCACGGCGGTGACGGTCAGGTCGTTGGCGTTGATCGCCTCGGAAATCTCGGGCAGCAGCGGGCCGGAGTTGCCGATGCAGGTGGCGCAGCCGAAGCCGACGAGCTGGTAGCCGAGTGCATCGAGGTCGTCCTGCAGCCCCGCGGCCTTGAGGTAGTCGGCCACGACCTGCGAGCCGGGAGCCAGCGAGGTCTTGACCCAAGGCTTGGGCTTAAGGCCCTTGGCATGTGCGTTGCGGGCGATCAGGCCGGCGGCGATCATCACGGACGGGTTGGAGGTGTTGGTGCATGAGGTGATCGAGGCGATGGCCACGTCGCCGTTTTCGATGTCGAAATCGCCACGGAAGTCGGTGGACACGGCCACCGGATCCTTGACGGTCTTCTCGGTCTCGTAGGCGGGGGCGGTCTTCTCGAACATGCTCTTGGCTTCGGACAGCAGAATGCGGTCCTGCGGGCGCTTCGGGCCAGCGATGGACGGCACCACGGTACCGAGGTCGAGTTCCTCGTATTCGGAGTACTGCGGTTCCACGTAATCCGGGTCGGAAGCGTCGCCCCACAGCTTGTTGGCCTTGGCGTAGGCTTCGACCAACGCGACCTGCTCTTCGGAGCGGCCGGTCAGGCGCAGGTAGTCGAGCGTGACATTGTCAATCGGGAAGATGCCGCAGGTGGAGCCGAACTCGGGGCCCATGTTGCCGATGGTGGCGCGGTTGGCCAGCGGCACGGAGGCGATGCCTTCGCCGTAGAATTCCACGAACTTACCGACCACGCCGTGCTTGCGGAGCATGTCGGTGATGGTCAGGACCACATCGGTGGCGGTAACGCCCTCCGGGATGGAGCCGGTGAGCTTGAAGCCGACCACGCGCGGCACGAGCATGGAGATCGGCTGGCCGAGCATGGCGGCCTCGGCTTCAATGCCGCCGACGCCCCAGCCGAGCACGCCCAGACCGTTTTCGGTGGTGGTGTGCGAGTCGGTGCCCACGCAGGAGTCGAGGTAGGCGAGCGTGTTGCCGTTGGCCTCGGCCTTGCTCATGACCACCTTGGCCAAGTATTCGATGTTGACCTGGTGGATAATGCCGGTTCCCGGCGGCACCACGCGGAAGTTCTTGAATGCCTGCTGACCCCAGCGCAGGAACTGGTAGCGTTCGCCGTTGCGCTGGTACTCGATGTCCATGTTTTGCTGGACCGCGTCGCGATGCCGTACTTGTCGATCTGCACAGAGTGGTCGATGACCATGTCGGACTGGACCTGCGGGTTGATGACCTCCGGGTCGCCGCCGAGGTCCTTGACCGCGTCACGCATGGTGGCGAGGTCCACGATGCAGGGCACGCCGGTGAAGTCCTGCATGATCACGCGGGACGGCGTGAACTGGATTTCGTGGCTGGGTTCGGCGTTCGGATCCCAGTCGAGCAGGGTCTTGACGTGCTCGTCGGTGATGTTGGCACCGTCGATGTTGCGCACCAGATTCTCGACCAGTACCTTCAGCGAGTACGGCAGATGATCGATGCCGTCGAGATTGGCGATGTTGTAGTAATCGAAGTCCTTGCCGGCTGCCTTGAGGGTAGCCAGCTGGTCGTCGCGTAAGGACATGCTTCCTCCGAAATCATGAATCGGCTTATGATGCCGCTGATTATCCGCTACACATGGTACGGGCACGTTACCGAGGCTCTGGCGTGTCGGCTTGAAGTATGAGACAATCGCGCCGCCGTCTCAATGCCGACGCGAGAGCTTGCCCGTCAGTCCGCGCACGAGCGGCGCCAGCCACAGGCACAGCGCGAAGATCAGCGCGGAACCGGCCAACGCGATCAGCGTGGCCACCATCGTGGCGCCGGTCGGCAGAATCAGGGCGAAGAAGTTCGCCACGAACGGGACGAACGCGCCGATCACGCCCGCCGCCGCGAACACCGCCACCAGCACGCCACGCCAACCGTTGAGTGGTCTGGCACACGGGCCAGCACGAACACGCCCATCGCGAACAGGATGATGGCGCTGGTGGCGCGCAGGGCGGACAGGTCCGCGACATCGCCGGTCACGTTCCAGCCCATGACCGGCGGCAGCACCCAAGCTGCCAGCAGCACCGACAGCGCGGTGGCGATGCCTCCCGGCAACGCGAACGCGACCACACGCTTGAGGAACCCCGGCATGTAGCGGCGCGTGTTCGGCGCGAGCGCCAGAATGAACGCGGGCATGCCGATGGTGAGGGCGCCGATATAGGTGATATGGCGCGGCAGGTATGGGTATGGGATTTGCGTCAGCACTACGCCGAGCGAGATCAGCGCGGAGTACACGGTTTTGACGAGGAACAGGCTGGCCACGCGCTCCATATTGGCCATGACCTGACGGCCCCGCGCCACGACGTCCGGCAGGTGCGAGAACTTCGAATCCACCAGCACCACCTGGGCCACGGCCTTGGTGGCGGGCGCCGCATTGCCCATGGCGATGCCGAGGTCCGCCTCCTTGATGGCGAGCGCGTCGTTGACGCCGTCGCCGGTCATGGCAACCACGTGGTTCTGCGTGTGCAACGCCTGCACGATGGCCTTCTTCTGGTCAGGCAGCACGCGGCCGAGCACATCGACGTTTTTCGAGCACGCGGGCCAGTTCGTTCACGTCCTCGGGCAGTTCGCGCGCGTCCATCGCCACCGGCTCATGGTCGCCTGTCAGTTTCACTCTGCGGGCGATGGCACCCACGGTCACTGGATTGTCACCGGAAATCACACGACAGCGCACACCCTGCTCACGGAACCAAGCGAGCGTCCGCTCGGCGTCCTCGCGAATCTTCTCAGAGCACAACACCAACGCCACCGGCTCAGCCTGCACATCCAGTTGCGGGCCGTCCGAGACATTGGCTCCCTCAACTGCTCCCCTCAGTCGCTTTTGGCGACAGCTCCCCTCGGAGAGGGGAGCTGTAGACCGCGCAACCAGCAACACACGGTTGCCGTCATTGGCATACTCGTTAACCTGCTGCAACACCGACGAATAGTCACCCTCAAGCGCAGAAATAATCACCTCCGGCGCTCCCATGTACCAGGTCTCGCCGGATTTACGCACCGCACTCCATTTGCGCGCCGAAGAGAACGGGACACGAGACTCAACCGCACCTGCCCCATATCCTTGGGCCTTGAGCCCGGCGAGTACGGCTTGGCCGGTGCCGTTGGGCTGCTCTTCGTTGCAGCAGTCGTAGAGGGCCTGCGTGGCTGCCTGTTCCGCAGCCGCATTGGCGGAATCGAGCATCACGAGCCGGTTGAAGGCGATACCGCCATCGGTGATCGTGCCGGTTTTATCGAGGTTCAGCGCGTCCACGCGAGCCAGTGTCTCCACGGATTCAAGCTCCTGCACCAGCGTATTGTGACGGGCGAGACGCATGGCGGCCACCGCGAAGTTCAGCGAAGTCAGCAGCACCAAGCCTTCGGGAATCATGCCTACTACGCCGGCGACCGCGGAAACCACGGCTTGCCGCCATTCGCCGGTGGAGAGTGCCGTGCCCCAACCGCCGACCGTATGAATCTGCGAAAGAATCAGCAGAATGCACAGCGGTACCACGAGGAAGGTCATGAATTTCAGAATCGTGTTGATGCCCTTGTTCAGGTCGGACACGGTTTTCTTGTATACCTTGCCTGCGCGGTGAGCGTGGCGGCGTAGGAATGGCTGCCGACCGCATTGACCTTGACCAATGCCATGCCGGAGACCGCGGTGGCGCCGGAATACACCTGCTCCCCCACCTTGTGGCGCACGGTACGCGATTCGCCGGTGAGCATGGACTCGTCAAGCTCCAGTCCCCAGGTCTGGATGATCTGCCCGTCGGCCGGCACCTGTTCGCCGGCACGGATCCACAGCAGGTCGTCGAGCACGATCTCGTTGTGGGGCACCTCCACGTCCCTGCCGTCACGATGCACGAGGAATTCGGAGGCCACAAGGATGGAAAGCCTGTCCAGCGTGCGCTTGGCCCTGAGTTCGGTGACGATGCCGATGCCCGTGTTGATGATGATGACGAAACCGAACACCGCGTCCCTCCAGGAACCGGTGATCAGCACCAGTACCATCGCGGCGAAGATGATGCCGTTGAACAGCGTGAATACGTTGGCTCGCACGATATCTTGAACCGAACGCGAGGTGGATGTTTTCACCGCATTCGATTGGCCACTTTCGATACGCTGCACCACTTCTTTGGGGGTAAGACCGGTCGCTCCGATCTCAGGCATTTCCACGGCTGTTATTGCACTCATATTCTCCAGCCTACCGCGTCTTGTTTCGCAATCCGCTAAGGCTCAGGGATGATTCAGGGTGCTTTCTCAGCTTCAAGGGCCTGATTCGGCTCAGGAAACGGTGACTTTGATCTCGCGTTCGTGGGGTTCGTCGCGCGTGATGGTGAGCACGGCGTCAGTAATAGTCATTGGCTTGGTATCGGCAGTGTCGCCAGAATCGGCACTGTTGGTGTTGAGGTGAAGGATGACGGCGTACAGCAGTTCATCTTCGGGCGCATGCTTTGGATCAATGAGAGCGACTGGAATACCGGCTTCACGCGCATTGGTCAATGTCTGGTTCCAGCTCTCCCGGTTGGCGTCGGTAACGTCGATGCCGCTGATAATCACGATTTTGACCGCGCGAGCCACGAAATCGGCAACACCCTGCTGTGCGGTGGCCGCATTCTTGTCGACGCCAGTATGAGCATCCGTACTATCGGCACCGTTTTCGCTGGTAGTGCCGGCGTCAGAAGATTCGGTTTCACCGGATACACCATCAGTTGCGTTTGCCGAGCTTGCGGATGTTTCGAGCGAGGCATAGTAGACATTGAGTTTATCATCAGACAACGCATTGATGGCGGACTTGTCTGCGGCAGTGTCAGTCGACCCCACAAAGCCGACTGTGACATCCGTGGGATGTGTGGAATCGTGGGCGACTTCCGGCATGCTGTCTTGGGTATCGCCGACCGCCCTACCGGCCGGCGTGCAGGCAGCTAGGGACAACACAGCCGCCATGCAGGCCAGCAATCCGAGAATTCGTCGTGTCATATGCTCACCTGTCAGCGGGTAAACAGGGCCACCGTCTCAACATGGTGGGTCATCGGGTAGATGTCGAAGGCACGGATGTCTTTGAGCTCGTAGCCTTCGCCGATGAGTGTCGCGGTGTCGCGTGCGAGGCTGGTGGGATCACAGGCGATGTAGACCACGCTGGATGCGCCGGCCGCGGCAATCTGGCGGCAGACCTTGGCACGAGCACCGGCACGCGGCGGATCAAGCACTACGACATTCGGCTTGGCCAGATGCGCCGGCACATGGTCCAGCGTGCGCGAGACATCACCCGCGCGGGCGTCCACGTCGTTCAGGTTCATGGCACGCAGGTTGCGCTGGGCGTTCTTGACGGCCACACGCGCGCCTTCAACGCTGAGCATGCGGGTGCGTTCACCGGTCATTGTGGCCAGCGGCAGGGTGAACAGGCCGGAACCGGAATACAGATCCCAGATTACGGCGTCCGCCGCTGACTGCAGCTGCCCGTTGACCAGATTGATCACGTGCGTACCAAGGGCAATCGGCGCTTGGCGATGCACTTGCCAGAACCCGTTGGCGTCAACCTGATAGTCGAAGGTCGTGCCGTTGATGGTCACCTGTTCGGTGAGCAGCTGGGAGCCGGCGCGCAGTTCGCCGTCCACAAGTACGGCGTAATTGTCGTCTGCTGCCGCGGTATCGACGATCTCGCCGCGCGGTTCGGGCACGGAAAGACGAATCTGGGAGCCGGGTTCAAAGCCGCCTTCCCACACGTGTTCGCGCTTGGCGACGTCCAGCAGCGTACGCGTGGCAAGCGGCATGGTGTCGATGGCCACGCGGTTGTGTGTGCCGCGCCGGCGCATGGATGGCATGCCGTTGTCGTCGGCAATCATTTCGATGCGGGTACGCCAATTGAGGCCGCCGGCTTCCTTGTCGCCGGGCATGCGCTCGATGGGAACGGCCACGTCGATATGGCCGAGTCGGCTCATCTGTTCGGAGACGGTGATGGCCTTCCACTTGAGCTGGCCGGGCAAAGAGACGTGCACGACGATCCCGCCGCCGCCCACTCCCCGCCCACGCCAAGGACCGGCAAGTGGCCATGCGGGGTGGCTCGGTCTTCGGACGGCTCGAGAACCTCGACGACTTCGCCGGTCCAGAACCGGTCGTCCCGGTCGTGGGGCTCGTCAAGTTCGACTCGCACGAGTTCGTCGGGCAAGGCGAAGCGGACGAACACCACACGACCGTCGATATGGGCCACACAGCGGCCTTGGTCGGCGTATCGTTCGATACGAACTTCAGCTTGCATCATCGTCCTTTCCGGTTGCGCTCGGTTCGAGTTCGGCATCAACAGCGACTTCAGTCTGTGTCTTCTTAGCCGCGACCTTATGCCGGTGCATCGGCGTGGCAATAATGAGGTAACTCACCCAAATCGCCAATGCCCAGAACGGAATGCCCATGAGCAGGCGGGTCACGCCGAGTGCAGCTACATGGTTGGTCAGATACAGCGGCACCTGCACCACCAGCCGCAGCAGGAACAGACCGACCCACAGGCCGGTGACAATCATATAGGCGCGTTTCAGGGCCTTGTCGTCCATCCAGTCATGGAACCATGCCTTGAAATGCTCGGTGGGCAGGCTACGGATGAATTCGACGACCAAACCCAGTCCGGGCACGCGCGCAATCAGCGACACGGCAAGCAACGCGGCATAGCCAGCATTGGTAATGAATCCGAAGATGTAGTAATTGCGGGCCTCATGAGTCTGCCATGCCCAAATCAGGCAGATGCCTACCGCCACCAGACCAGAGACCGCGCCCATTACCGACTGGCGCTGAATCAGTCGCACAATAACCTGCAATACCGCCAACACGGCCGAAACCGCAATGGTGAGATTCAGATTGCTCGTGGCCACGAACAGTACGACGAACACCACGCCAGGCAGCATGGATTCGATGACGCCACGCGGGCCACCGATGCGTCGATGACGGAGAAATCCTCGCCTTCATTGCCGGCGTCGGCTAGAGCGGACAGGCCGGTGCGTTTGTTGTCTGCCAAGTCTCTTCCTATAAATCAGCGAACTTCGGAGAACATCGGGCCGCGAGACAGCGTGGTCTTCACTTCGGTCTGCTGGTCCTGGCTCAACGGGCCCTTCGGCTTGTTGTCCGGAATGTCCTTGAAGTGTTCCTTGCCGTTCGCCTCGCCGGCTTCGGCCGCGGCCTTGGCGGCCTTACGCTCAGCGGGGGCGACCGGCGGATGCATCGGGATCAGATCGCGCGGCGCCAAAGGCTCCTCGCCACGCTCGACGACGATGCCGGCGAAGAACTTGTTCAGCGCCTCGGTCTCCGGGCTGTCCGGATCGATAGCAGCCTTGCCGGAGAAGATGCCACGCAGCATCCAGCGCGGGCCGTCCACACCAACGATGCGCGTGTTCACGGTCTTGCCGCCCTTGACATTGACCGGCAGCTTCAGTTCGGTGCCGAACACACCGTCCACTTCAGAAGCGGCCTTGTTGGCTTCAAGCAGGTCACCGCGAACGTCATCCCACAGTCCCAGGGTCTTGGGTGCGGCAAAGGCTTCGATCTCCAAGCTGGAGGAGCCGAAGGTGATGGTGGAGCCAAGCACTTGCTGGATGGCGCGGTTGGCCTTGATGCGCAGCTGGATGCCCTGGAGGAAGGGCAGGTAGTAGGCGCCGAGATCCAGATAATCGTCATAATCGGGCACGTCCTCATCGTTGACGTCCCACGGGCCTCGCTCTTCTCCGCGGCCCTGGTATTCGCTGGATGGTTCGGCGAGCACGGTCTCCGCGCTCTCGGCCTTTGCGGCAGCGTTCGCTTCTGCGGCAGCCACCTTGTCTTCATCGACAGGCTCAACGGCCGGCTCGGCTTCCTTCTTGCTCTTCTTCTTGCCGAATCCGAACAGTCCCATAATTCCTCGTTTCATGTAACGGTTGCAACCTTGCTAACACTAGCACTCAGGCTTAGAGAAAGCTGAGCATCGCGGCCGCCGATGTCCGGTTCGATTCGTAGGGAGGCCAAAATAGTATGGCCGCATGACCATCACCATTACCACGTCTAACGTCAACGGCATTCGTGCGGCCAAGCGCAAGGGCATCGAGGATTGGGCCGGCAAGCATGCGCCGGATGTCTGGTGCATACAGGAGGTTCGCGCGCCTCAGGACGATGTCGATTCTATTTTCGATGAATTTGGTTTCGAATACGCCACCGCCGGCAAAATCGAGGCACCGGCCAACCTCCATGCCATGAACGAGGTCTGCCGGGTGAAAGGCCGCGCGGGAGTCGGGCTGCTCACCGACTTGGAAGTGCTTGACAAGCGATATGGTCTGCCAGGTCTGAGCGAGGATGTGGATTCGGGGCGTGGATCGAAACCGATGTCAAAACGCCTGAGGGCTACGCGATCACCGTGGCATCCGTATATGTGCATGCTGGCAACACCGATTATCCGACCAAAATGGAACAGAAGTACCGTTTTCTGGACACGATGCTGAAGCGCATGGGCGCGTTGCGGGACGAGGCTGCGCATGGCGGCAAACAGGCCGTGCTCTGCGGCGATTTCAACATCGCGCACACGCCGCTTGATATCAAGAACGCCAAGGCCAATGAGAAGCACGCCGGATTTCTGCCCGAAGAACGTGCCTACGTGGACAAATGGCTGGACGAATACGAGTTCGTGGATGTGATGCGTTCGTTGGCCGGCGACATTCAGGGGCCATACACCTGGTGGAGCCAGCGAGGGCGCGCTTTCGACAACAATGTCGGCTGGAGAATCGACTACCAGTTCGCCACGCCCGAGTTGGCGGAGACCGCACGCGGATTCGTCATCGACAAGGCTCCCACGTATGACAAACGCTGGTCCGATCACGCCCCACTCACGATCACATACGAGGTATGACATATTCCGTGGGACAACATCCGAAAATCGACGATTTTCGCGGGTCGTCCCACGCCCCACAGCATGAGTAATTATCAACCACACTAAGAATGGCGTAATTCCGGGCTTCGTGAGAAATCTGCTGTGGGACAACACTCATGTCCATCGATTGATGTTGATGTTGTCCCACAAATTGTGGGCAACAACAGCGGAAACACCAATTTTTGCGTTTTCGTCCCACGCGAACCATAATGCAAACCTGCACATACGAATATTGGGTTCTTTCCACGGATGGAAAGAACCCAATACAATGCGCTCAAACGCAGATTATCAGTCCAAACCGAGCTGGAGCTTGCCGCCGGGGATGGCGTCGAGCAGGTCTCGGGTGTACTGCGTTCTGCGGGTGGTCGAAGACCTCGTCGGTGGTGGCATGCTCCACGAGCTTGCCGTGCTGCATCACCACAACCTCGTCGGCGATCTGACGAACCACGGCCAGATCGTGGGTGATGAACAGGTAGCTCAGGCCTTTCGGCCTGCAGATCGTTGAGCAGGCGCAACACCTGGTCCTGCACCAGCACGTCCAAAGCGGACACGGCCTCATCGCACACGATGACGTCCGGATCCAGAGCCATGGCTCGTGCGATGGCGATACGCTGACGCTGGCCGCCGGAAAGCTCGTTCGGGTAACGGCCCATCACGGAAGCCGGCATCTCGACCATGTCCAGCAGTTCCTTGACACGGTTGGCTCGCCACTTGGAATCGCCGATCTTGTGGATGCGCAGCGGCTCCTCGATGGAACGGAAGATGGAGTACATCGGGTCGAGCGAACCGTAGGGGTTCTGGAACACCGGCTGAACGTGGCGGCGGAAACCGAGCAGATCCTTGGCCTTGAACGTGGAGGTGTCGCGGCCTTCGTAGAACACCTTGCCGGAAGTGGGCTTCAGGAGGTGAAGAACCATGTTCGCCACGGTGGACTTGCCGGAACCGGATTCGCCCACGATGGCCAGGGTGGTGCCGCGCTTGACGGAGAAGGACACGTCGTCGACGGCCTTGAACATCTCCTTCTTGCGGGGCAGCTTGATTCCTTGGTCAAGTGGTCGACGGTGATGATGTGCTCGCTCTTCTCAAGCGTGCTTTCGCCGGCGATGTGGTGATCGAGCAGGGCGTCCGCGTTCTCACCGCGCTCCTTGGCGGAGATGATGCGCTGGGAGGCCAGCGACGGGGCGGCGGCCACGAGTCGCTTGGTGTACGGGTGCTGCGGGTGCTGGAGCACTTCCAGGGACGGTCCGGATTCGACGACCTGACCCTTGTACATCACGACAATGTGCTGGGCGCGCTCGGCAGCAAGGCCCAGATCGTGGGTGATGAACAGCACGGCGGTGCCCAACGAGTCGGTGAGCATGTGCAGGTGGTCGAGGATGCGCTTCTGCACGGTCACGTCGAGGGCGGAGGTCGGCTCGTCGGCGATCAGCAGGTCAGGGCGGCAGGCCAGACCGATGGCGATGAGCGCACGCTGGCGCATACCACCGGAGAACTCGTGCGGGAACTGACGGGCACGGGTAGCGGCGTCGGGCAGACCGGCCTCGGACAGCAGACCCGCGATACGGTCATCCATTGTGGAGCCGATGACGTACTTCTTGGCGAGGTACCAGGCCTGATCGTCGGCCACGCCGGCCTTGATGAGGTCGTCGGCCACGCGCCAACGGGTTTCGGAGCCCGGAACCCATTCGTTGGTGAAGCGGGCGACGGCCTTGTCGAAGGCCTCGCCGGACACGCCGGCTTCGGTCAAAGCCTTCTTGGCCTCGGTCATGAGCTCGGGCAGTTCCTTGGCACCGAGGAAGGTCTCGTCGTCGTTGCCCTTGACTTCGACCTCGTCGCCGGCCAGGGCCTTGGCGAGGGCGGAGCGCTTCTCATGGTCCACGTCCATGTTGTTGGCCTTCAGTGCTTCCTTGACCTGGGTGCCGATGCGCCACACCGGGTTGAGGTTGCTCATCGGGTCCTGCGGCACGAGGCCCATCCTGGTGCCGCGCAGCTTGTCGAACTCGCTCTGCTTGGCGCCGGCGATTTCCTCGCCGTCAAGCTTGATGGAGCCGTTGACCACGTGACCGGTGCCGGGCAGCAGGCCCAGCACAGCCATGGCGGAGGTGGATTTGCCGGAGCCGGATTCGCCCACGATGGCCACCCACTGGCCGGGGTAGACGGTGAAGTTGGCGTCGCGCACCGCATGCACCGGCTTGCCGGTGTCAGTGGTGAAGTCGATGGCCAGATCCTTGACCTCGAGCAGCGGACCATGCTCTTTCTGCATAGCCAGCATCTTGGCGTTGGTGTTGTCAGTCATAATGATTCTCCACTCCCCTCACTCAGGCCGTACGGCTCTTCGGGTCGAGGGCGTCCTTGACGGCGTCGCCCATCATGATGAACGCAAGCACGGTGATGGCCAGTGCGGCGGACGGGTAGAACAGCACCATCGGATCGGTCTGCAGGTTGGTCTGTGCGCTGGAGATATCGCCACCCCAGCTCACCGTGGTGGTCGGCAGACCGACGCCAAGGAAGCTTAGGGTTGCTTCGGCCACGATGTAGGAGGCCAGCGAAGTGGTGGCGATGACGATGATCGGGGCCAAGGAGTTCGGCAGGATATGGCGGAACAGATTCCTGGCAGGCGTGGAGCCGAGGGCCGTGGAGGCGGTGTTGAATTCGAGGTTCTTCGATTCCAGCACGGCGCTTCGGGCGATACGGCATACGCCGACCCAGCCGAAGAGCGTCAACACCAGCACGATCTTCCAGATGGACTTGGAGGTCTTGAACATCTGGAGCACCACGATGGCGCCGAGCAGCATAGGCAGGGCGAAGAAGATGTCGGTGATACGGCTCAGCACCGCGTCGACCCAACCGCCGAAGAAGCCGGCGACGGCACCGATCAGGGTACCGACAATCACGACTAGTAGCGTGGAGAGCACGCCGACGGACAGTGAGGTACGGGTGCCGTAGACCACGCGGGTGTACACGTCGCAGCCCTGCAGGTCGTAGCCGAAGGGGTGTCCAGCGGAGGCGGGGCTCAAGGAGTTGCCCAGATCGCAGGCGTTCGGATCCTGCTTGGTGAACAGACCGGGGGCGATGGCCACCACGATGATGAACAGGATCAGCAAGCCGGAGATGATGAACAGCGGGTTGCGGCGCAGGGTTCGCCATGCGTCGGCCCACATGCTGGTGGCCGGTGCGGATTCGTCGACGGAATCGACGTCCTGCAACGGGGTCTCGTCGAGAGGAGCTACGTAACGGTCCTGACCGGGCAGGGTTTCCATGAAGTATTCGGTTCCTGGCTCGCCGGTCTGGTTGAGCTCGTTTTCAGTGGTTTCGTTTGCCATGTGACTCACTCCTCCCTATCACGCGTAACGGATACGCGGATCGAGGGCCGCGTACAGCATGTCGACAACGAGGTTGCACACTACGAAAATCAGCATGAGCAACGTGACGATGGACACCACCAGGTTTGCCTCGCCCTTCAGAATGGACTGGTAGGTGAGGAAGCCGATGCCGTGGATGTTGAAGATCTGCTCGGTGATCATGGCACCACCCATCAGGGCACCGATGTCCTGGCCGAGGTAGGTGACGACTGGAATCAGGGAGTTACGCAGCACGTGGCGCAGCATGACCTGACCGTTCGACATGCCCTTGCGCGTGCGGTGCGCACGTAATCCTCGGCGATGTTGGAGGAGATTTCGGAGCGGGTCAGTCGGATGATATAGGCCATCGACACCGAACCGAGCACCATGGCCGGCATGAGCAGATCAAGGAAGCCGGGGTCGGCGCCTGCCGTCACCGGCAATATCGCCCACTGAATACCAAAGACATATTGCATGACGAAGCCGGTGACGAAGGTCGGCACGGAAATAAGCAGCAGAGAGACGATCAGGATAACGGTGTCGTACCACTTGCCCTTCTTGAGGCCCGAGATAATGCCGAAGACCACACCGAAAATCGCCTCGAACACGAACGCCATCAAGCCGAGCCTGATGGTGACCGGGAAGGCGCGGGTGATTTCGTCGAGAACGGGCTGGCCGGCGAAGGTATCGCCGAAGTTCAGGGTCAGTGCATTCTTCAGGTAGATGAAGTACTGAACGATGAACGGCTGGTCGAGATGGTATTCTGCGCGGATCTGGGCTGCGACGGCCTCATTGACAGGCTTGTCTCCGAACATGGCCTTGACGGGGTCGCCCGGCAGGGCGAATACAAGGGCATATACCAGAAGAGTCGTACCGAGAACCACGGGAATCATCTGCAGAATGCGTCGCAGAAGATACTTACCCATACGGTTGCTCCTTATTTCCTAGACCGGCCAGAAAGGGTATAGTACGCCCCCGCCGGTCGATAAATACTCCGACAGTTTACCGCATGCCCGGACTGTGATATGTAAATTTGCGTTAACGCAAGGTTTGAGATTGGGCAATGCTGGTGGATATGTCCATGGTTGCGGTCGGATAGTGGATACTTTAACTTGGTTCCCGCTGGCGGGAGCAAGCACCCCGCACACAACAAAAAGGGCGGGGATCTTGCGATCCTCGCCCTTTATTTCCGAACTACCTAACGGTATCCGTTCAGTGAGTCAGACTCACTTCTTGGACATCTCGGTGTAGGTCGGGAGGTTCTGCCAATCGAAGGCGTAGCCGGACTTCACGTTGAGGGAAGCCACACCGGAGGCGTTGGAGTAGTACAGCGGGATGGCCGGAAGGTCGTTGAGGAGGATTTCCTCAGCCTGCTGGTACAGCTTGTTGGCGTCATCAGTGCTGGAAGCGGCAGCAGCCTGCTTGCACAGGTCATCGAAGGCCGGGTTCTTGTAGTCACCATCGTTGGAGCCGTTGCCATCAGCAGCAGCGGTGGAGTACAGCTGCCACAGGTAGTTCTCGGCGAACGGGTAGTCAGGCTGCCAGCCGGTACGGAAGGCGCCCTTCATCTGACGGTTGGTGACCGCGTCACGGAATTCCTGGAAGGTCGGGATCGGGTTGGTGGCCGCGTCGATGCCCAAGTTGTTCTTGAGCTGGTTCACGATAGCATCGTAGAGCGGCTTGGCACCACCATCGGCGTGTAGGAGAAGGTGAGCTGGCCGTCGTACTTGGAGATGGCGTCAGCCTTGGCCCACAGTTCCTTGGCCTTGGAGGCGTTGAACTTCAGGTTGTCGGCACCCTTGAGGGAGTCGGAGTAGCCCGGGGTCTTCGGGGAGGTGAACTCGGTGGCGGCGGTGGCGTTGCCGTTGAGCACCTTGTCGATGAGCTGGTCACGGTTGATGGCCATGGAGATGGCCTGACGACGCAGCTGGCCTTCCTCGTCGTTCTTGAAGTGGTCAAGGGAGGACGGGATGGTGAAGGTCTGGATGACGGAGCCGGCCTCGGAGTAAGCCTGGACCTTCTTGTCGGTCTTGAAGGTCTTGGTGAAGGCGGCCGGGACGGACTCCATCACGTCGAGGTTGCCGGCCTGAATGTCGCGGTAGGCGGCGGAGTCGTCGGTGTAGACCTTGAAGGTCACGCCATCGTTCTTGACGTCCTCGTTGCCCTTGTAGTCGGGGTTCTTGACGAGGGCGATTTCCTTGTTGTGGTCCCACTTGGAGAACTTGTACGGGCCGTTGCCCACAGGAGCCTCGCCGAAGGCCTTCGGGTCCTTGTAGAAGGACTCAGGCAGCGGGGCGAAGGCCGAGTAGCCGACCTTAATCGGGAACACGGAGTCGGACTGGTTCAGGTCGACGGTGAAGGTGGTGTCGTCCACGACCTTGAGGCCGGAGAGCTGCTCGTCACCCTTCAGACCATCAGCCTGGAGCCCATCGTAGCCCTTGATGGTGGAGAAGAAGGAGGAGCACTTCTGGGCGTTCTTGACGTTGGCCACGTAGGACCAGGCCTTGGTGAAGGACTCGGCGGTCACCGGGGTGCCGTCGGTGAACTTCCAGCCGGACTTGATCTTGATGGTGTACTGGGTGGCGTCATCGTTCGGGGTGATGGACTCGGCCACTTCGTTGGAAGCCTTGCCGTCCTTGTCGAAGGAGACCAGACGGGAGAACAGCAGGTCGACCGGCTTGCCGCCGCCGGTTTCGTTGGTGTTGCCCGGGATCAGCGGGTTCTGCGGTTCGGAGTTGTACGCAGTGATGATGTTGGAGCCAGCGGTGTCACCGGAGGCAGCGTTACTGTTGGAGCCGCCGCAGGCGCTCAGCAGCATGGCCACGGAGCAAGCCATGGCAGCGAAAGCAAGAGCTTTCTTCTTCATATGATTTCTCCTATTCATTAGGTTGCGAAGCGTTTCAGCCTCGCCTCATGCGAACGGGGTCGGATTTCCTCATCGTCGGGACACTTACGCTTCCCGCCGCTTCGGACACCCAACCCCGTTGCTGTTACCTGTCATTTTTGCGCACTTGGGAGACAAGCAGCGTATTTTTGTTACACCCATGTAAAATTCGGGGGCTTTTACCGGCTAGGTTCAGTCTTTGCTAAGTTTGTTAACCAATGCCCACATAGTGGTCATGCCCGGGGAAAGGCCTGTCCGTAACGGTTCTTGAGCTGCTCGATGGAGACGTGCGTATAGCGTTGTGTAGTTTTCAAGGAGGAATGCCCGAGCATCTCCTGCACCTCCCTCAGATCGGCACCGCCGTCCAGCATGTGCGTGGCCGCCGAATGGCGCAACGCATGGGGGCTGATGTCCGGTACGCCGGCCTCTCGGGCCGCTCTGTGTACGATGTCACGGGCTATGCGTTGGTCGATACGGCCGCCTCGTGCGCCGAGGAACAGGGCGTTGGTAGCACGGGACTTGGCTGCATCCGTTGCCGTACGGGCCAGTACAGGCCGCCCTTGTTCAAGCCAAGTCTCCAGCGCACGCTGGGCGGGCAGTCCGAACGGCACCACGCGTTGCTTGTTGCCTTTGCCGGTGACTTTGATGGTGCGATTGGAGAAGTCGACGTCAACGATATCCATCGACACCAGTTCGGCGACACGGATGCCGGTGGCATACAGTAGTTCGAGAATCGCGGCGTTGCGCTGCGATTCGGCGACGACTCGGGCGCTGTCGCGCTTGTCTGCACGGGCGGGTGCCTCGTTGCGGTTTACGGTGTCGGCTGACTTATCAGCTGTCTTGCCGACTGCCTTGCCGCTGCCACTGCCGGACGCGGCTGCCGCTCCCCCATCGCCCTTGTACTGGTTTGTTGCAACGGCCTGTTCGGCGACATCCAATAACTGCTCAGCTTGAGATTCGGTGAGCACCGCGGGCAGCGTGCTGGGAATCGAGGGAGTCATCAGTGTGGCGGCCGGGTCGGTGTTGGTCACCCCATGCTCATAGGCCCACGCGAAGAACCCGCGCACGGCCACGGTTTTGCGGGCCATGCTGCTGCGGGCGTGATCGCGCGATTCCACCGCCATCCAGCTACGCAGATCATCCAGCGTGATCTCGTTCAGATCGGTCACGCCGCGCAGCTCGAACAGGTGCAGACATGCCGTGAGATCCGCGCGATACGCTTTGAGCGTATTCGCTGACAGGCCGCGGTTGGACTTCAGATAGGAGACGAAGGAGTCGATATCGCCGTCGAACTGCGTAGATGACACTCTCGTTCTCCTCCGAATTCTTTATGGCCTTGGGTTACGGCCGGGGTGGCGTGTTGCGCCGCTCCGGCACGGGTTTCAATGTGGCAATCTGTTCCTGATGGATGGTCACGTTCTGGGCCGGGCGCGAACCATTGGCGGCGGCGTCACGCACCATCTCCAACGTGTATCCGTCCCAGGAAACCACGTGACCCACATAGTCGCGGAACTTCATACGGTGGTCGACCGGGTCAATGCCGTCGGTGATGCGCACCACCACGCGGGCACCGGCCGGAATCTGCCTTGGTAACGTCATACGTCATCATCCCCCTTAACCATTCGCCGCATCAACTTCGATGCGTTTCCCGAAAAACGGTACAGACTACCTTACTCCTTTGAGCCTTTCGAACAGCGGAGCCCGGGTTCTAAATAGAAGTGCAACACCTTGTCTAGGGTTGGAAGTGTTCGAAGTTTCTAACTTAAGAAGGTGTCGCACTCATGGGTCAACAGTATTCGCACCTGTCGTCCGAGGAGAGGATCCTGA
>ENA-OPZN01000302-OPZN01000302.1-human-gut-metagenome-genome-assembly--contig:-NODE-302-length-17207-cov-3.121604_pt1 | contig 17207 bp, 21 predicted proteins | sample MGYA00242483_ERZ504503 | MGnify/ENA primary metagenome ERZ504503 (study PRJEB26092, sample SAMD00036285) | human gut metagenome | host: Homo sapiens | study: EMG produced TPA metagenomics assembly of... | reverse complement strand
AAGCGTGACCGCTGGCAATGGTATGTGTGTGAAGGTCTAAAATATCTTTCATGATGTAAAATACCTCTTAAATTATAATGTTGGGGTCAAAAGGTATTTTGACCCCTCTGATACCGAATTGCTACGTGCTTTGCACTCTCGCAATTCTAAAAACATTCGTAATCCGCTCATTTTTCTTCAAAAAATGGCTTCTTACTCATGTTTTTGGCGGGTCCCAAGTTCAAAAATCCTCATCAAGCAAGCTTGCATCAGATTTATGACCTTTTGACCCTGGTATCAAAATATTAGGTTTTATTACCTTTCTACTCTATATACAGCCAGGTCTTTTAAAATGTTGCAGAATTTAGAAATTTCCCTGCTGTATGCCTACCAGTGCGGAAAACGGCGACTGGAAGCCAAAGAGACCAGGATGACAGAACACCTGGCCAAACCATTAAAACCAGTGTTTTCACCCCGCCATAAGCGGGGTGGAAGCACGACACCGGTCGGCACACTATAAAAGCTCCTGTAAAGAACACTAACTATTCCCTACAGGAGCTTTATTACGCACTTCGCGCAATTTAAAATTTTATCATGGACCACACAGGCCGTCATTTCACTTATCAATTGTCCACATCTTGAGCGCAGCTGTCCGAATGCAGCGGACATAGTCCGATGCAGGCGAACAGGTGCAAATCGAAAGCCACTGGACAATGATAAGTGAAATGTAAGGCCGTTTCTTGCACGATTCACAACCTCACAGCTGCCAGTTTCCAGCCTGTCACGACTCTATAGGCCCGCAACGCCCTCATAGCATTCAGGATCGCAATAACCGAAACTCCAACATCCGCAAAACCGCTTCCCACATATTCGCCACACCAAAAGCGCCCATAGCCAATACTACAAACTTAACGCCCAGTGCAAACACAATATTCTGCATAACGATTCCCATGGTCTTTCTGGAGATCCTTACAATATCCGCAATCTTTCTCGGATCATCATCCATGAGCACCACATCCGCAGCCTCAATTGCCGCATCCGATCCCATACTTCCCATAGCAATTCCCACATCCGCTCTGGAAAGCACCGGCGCATCATTAATACCATCACCAACAAAAGCCAGCTTTCTGCCTTCCGGAAGTGCCTTCAATAGCGCCTCCACCCGATCCACCTTGTCACCGGGAAGCAGTTCCGCATGAACCTCATCCAGTCCAATCTCCTTTGCCACAGCCTCAGCCACATTCCGCTTATCGCCGGTCAGCATCACGGTCTTAGAAACACCGGCACGCTTCAGGCTTCGGATCGCGTCCTTTACGCCATCCTTAATACCATCTGCAATTACAATAGATCCAAGGAACTTTCCTTCCTCTGCCACATACACAACCGTACCAACAGAAGCACACTCTGTATAAGAAATTCCTTCCTTATCCATCAGCTTTCCATTACCGGCAAGCACTGTCTTCCCGTCAATCTTAACCTTCACGCCATGACCAGAAATTTCCTCAGCATCACTCACTCTGCTCTGATCCAGTTTCTTACCCCAGGCATCCCTGATAGACCGTGAGATTGGATGATCCGAATAACTTTCAGCCAGCGCAGCCAGTTCCAAAACCATACTCTGCTTTTTCTCATCTCCGTCAACACTGTGGATCTCAGCTACCTTAAACTCGCCCTTAGTCAGCGTACCAGTCTTATCAAATACCACCGTATGCAGCTTTGCCATCGTCTCCAGGTAGTTACTTCCCTTCACCAGAACGCCCTTCTTAGAAGCCGCACCGATACCAGAGAAGAAACTCATAGGAACCGAAATAACCAGCGCACAAGGGCAGGAGATAACCAGGAAAGTACATGCCCTGCTACCCATTCAGCCCATGACTGGCCTAAAAAACAGAGGCGGAAGTACAGCCAGAACAACTGCACCGATCACAACAGCCGGAGTATAATACCTTGCAAACCGGGTAATAAAATTCTCCACATGAGCCTTTTTACTGCTGGCATTTTCCACCAGTTCCAGGATCTTTGCTACCGTGGAGTCATCAAACTCTTTGGTAACTTCCGCCCTCAAAAGCCCATTTCCATTGACACAGCCGCTTACCAGATCGTCCCCTTCCTTCACTCTTCTCGGAACAGACTCACCAGTCAGTGCAGAAGTATCCACCATAGACTCACCAAAACAACCTTGCCGTCCAACGGGATCTTCTCACCTGGCTTGATCACGATGATATCGCCAACCTCCACGTCGGCCGGATCCACCTGCTTTAACTGCCCATCTTCCTCAATATTGGCATATTCCGGGCAGATATCCATCAGATCCGTAATAGACTGGCGGGAACGGTTTACTGCATAACCCTGGAACAGCTCGCCCACCTGATAAAACAGCATAACAGCCACTGCCTCAGAATATTCATTTACTCCAAAGGCACCAATGGTCGCTACTGCCATGAGAAAATTCTCATCAAAAACCTGGCCGTTTTTAATATTCCGCACTGCCTTATAAAGGATATCCCAGCCGATCACAAAATAAGGGATGAGATACAAAAACAGCAGCTTCCAGCCTTCAAACACAGCAGGGATCATCTTCATATGATCTGCTGCCACCAGTGCTGCATACAGCACTGCAGTCACCAGAATACGTGTGAGCATGTTTTTCTGTTTCTTTGTCATGGCTATCTCCTTATACCGCAGATCACATAACGATCTTGCAATCCGGTTCTACTTTCTTACAGATCTCTGCTGCTTCTTTCAGGATCTCATCAAAACGGTCATCATCTGCATCCAAAGTCAGTTTCTGCATCATAAAGCTGACTGTTGCATCATTTACGCCGTCAATTTTTTTAATAGCGTCCTCCATCTTTGCAGCACAGTTAGCGCAGTCCAGATCCATCAGTTTAAATTTCTTCTTCATAGTTTTATTCCTCCTGATATAAAATATTTTTTAATAAAACAGCTCTTTCATTTACTATATCCCTTCATTACTCCTGGATATGTTCCATTCCCTGACTGATGATCGTCTTCACATGACTATCTGCAAGGGAATAAAAAACGGATTTTCCGTCCCTGCGGTTCTTTACAAGACGGTTCTGCTTTAAGATTCTCAGCTGATGGGAAATAGCAGACTGGGTCATATTAAGCAACTGGGCAATATCACAGACACACAGTTCTGCCTCAAACAGCACATAAAGGATCTTTATCCTGGTAGAATCTCCAAATACCTTAAAACCTCTGCCAGATCATACAGCTGGTCTTCATCCGGCATATGGTCTGTCACTGCTTTTACCACGTCTTCGTGGATCTGACATGCTTCGCAGTGTTCCACATCGTTTAATGCCATAGGCGGTGCTCCTTTCCTTTGTATTCACATAAATATTTCATATGAATAATTGTTCATATGTTTATATCTGCATTATAATACAACCCATATAAATGTCAATATGTTTTCTGAAATTTATAAAATTCTAAAAATCCCGGTAAGACATTCTGCTTTTATTCACAGTCCGTCTTACCGGGATCAATATGATGTTCTTACTTATTCTTTTTATTTGAACTTTTTCTTGTTTTCTGCAAACTCAGCCTTTACTTCATCCATCAGCTCCGGCTTTGTGATCAGATCCATAGAAGCTCCGGCAATGGACTTGGCGCCATAGAGGATGCAGTCTCTTGCAGCCTGTGTCTTTCCTGCATCTACAAATTCCTGAGAGTGGGAAGATGTACCTTCCGGTACGAAAGCTACACGGATACAGGAACCTGGAATCTCATACATAACGTTTCCAAAATCAGTGGAACCAGTCTTTTCTCTTGGTGGTGCCAGTCTTGGAGCACCTGCCAGTTTGGCATTTTCCATAAGAAGCTCATTTAACTTAAGAACCGGGATCTTATTGTAGAAATCGCTGGTCTGCTCTAATTCATAATCAACACCTGCGATCAGTGCTGCACCCTTGATAATGTCCTTAAAACGGCTTACAACACCCTTTAACTCTTCCTTGGAGAAAGAACGCAGGGAAAACTTACCTACGGACTTTACAGGCACTACATTAGCCGGTCCCGGAAGCTCTGCTACGGTATAATGCATACGCACATCATCCGGCACATGCTCTCTTAAAAATTCAATACCATTAAATGCTACTAAAAGAGCATCAAAAGCGCTGCGTCCCTGTTCCGGAGCCAGTGCTGCATGGGCACGTTTTCCATGGAAAGTAACCCTAAAGGACTGGTCTGCCAGGCACTTTACATCTGTACAGGTAGTCGGGCTTCCATGCATCATAAACGCTGCATCCAGCTCGTGGAAACAGCCATTCTTGATCATATCACACTTAGAACCAAGGGTTTCCTCTGCCGGTGTGCCATAAACTACCAGTGTAAATGGCTCTTCTCCTGCACATTCCTTTAAAGCAACTGCTGCGCCTAAACAGGACGGTCCCTGCATATGATGGCCGCATCCATGTCCTAAGCCCTCTAAAGCGTCATACTCACAAAGGATACCGATCACAGGACCGCCTTCCCCATGTTTCCACTCTGCACGGAAGGAAGTCTCATATCCACCTACGCTTTTTTCTACAGAAAACCCATTATCTGTAAGATATTTTGTTAAAAGATCACATGCCTGATATTCTTTGCCTCTGTATTCCGGATGGTCAAAGATAAAATCAGCCATTTCCCACAGTTTTTCTTTCTGTGCTTCAATTTTTTCAAATAATTCATTTTTCGTTGTCATAAAATTTCCCTCCGGACATTACATCGGTCCTAAATGGATACCCTGGGCAATTGCTGTCATAATACATGCTGTAACTGCCCAGATCAGGAACAATTTCCACATGAACTTCATCCAACGGTCATATGGGATGTTAACAGCACTGATGATACCCATAAGAGCAGTAGAATGAGGCAGAATATAGTTACAGAAACCATCACCGAAATTATATGCCAGAACACTGGTCTGACGGGTAACGCCTAACAGGTCAGATAATGGGATCATGATCGGCATGATCGCTGCCGCCTGTCCACTGCCAGATACGATCACACAGTTGATCAGTGTATTTGCAATATACATTGCAGGAGCCATTAAGAAGCCCGGTGTATGCTGTAAGCAGGAAGCTAAACCATATACAACAGTATCTACGATCTTTTCCTGCACTCATGATACTTGCAATTGCACTTGCAAGGCCGATGATCATAGCAGCAGTCAGCATCTTCTTACAGCCTTCAACAATACCTTAGACATATTAGAAGGAGTTTCTCCTGCAATAAATCCAACTACAATACCAAGTCCTACGAATACAGCTGCCAGCTCCGGCATATCCCAGCCAAACTTAACAGAACCAACTACCATACCGGCTAAAGCTGCAACCAGAGCGATGATGATCAGGGTTTTTCTTACATCCATGGTTCCGAAAGAGTCAATATCCAGGTCTTTCTGCTCATTCTGGCTGTCCAGGTCATACATTGGGCTTAACTCTGGATTCTTGCGGATCTTTAAAGCATATCTTACCAGATAAATATTGGTAATAATAAGGAATACCACAAAGCAGACTGCACGGTACTGGATTCCTGAAAACAGCGGCAGTTCTGCGATCTTCTGGGCAACAACAGTGGTACTTGGATTTACAGTACCGGTTGCAAAACCAACTGCGCCACCTAACAGGATGATCGCCGCACCAACGATGGAGTCAAGTCCCATTGCCAGAGTGATCATTACAACTACAGGAGCAAATGCGATGAACTGGTTTACACCCTGGGTGGTACAGATCAACGCAAAGATGGTAGTCATGATCGGGATAAAGATATACAGACGGTTCTGAAATACCTTTGCAACACGGGCTACTGCAGAATGAAGAGCGCCGGATTTGCTGATCAGGTCAAACGCACCGCCTGAGAAGATGATGACTAACATCAGATCCACTCTCTTACACATGGAATTTACAATGTAAAGAGGGATCAGAAGTGGGTTAACTGGACAGCGGTCAATAAAGGAGACTGGTTCGGGTCTACTACCTTTACTCCGTCTGCGTTTTCCACACGCACATACTGTCCTGCCGGAATGATCCAGGTCAGTAAGGTTGCGAACAGGATGATGACCATCATGATCACAAATGTGTGAGGCATTTTAAATGTCTTTTTGTTTTTTTCTGCCATTTTTAATACTCCTTCCGTACTTTTTTATTATTTTATCACGCTAAAGCATGGAAGTATATTAATTTTATTTATTCTTTATATAAATTTAATAAATAATGACGATATTGGGATTAAAAGGCATTTTGACATCCATGCTGCCGGATCACCTGTGGAAAAATCTTCTCACATTCTTTTCCATGCTCCATAAGCATATCGATCATACGCTGCATATAGCCGGTCACCGGCATTTCTTTCCGGTATGCCAGCACAAAATCAGTGGTGCTGTCAATATTACGCATACAATAATACCGCACATTTTCCTGCTTTTTCATATACATCACATAGCTTTCCCGGTTAAATCCGATCCCCAGTCCTTCTCCTACCATCTGCATGGCAGTTTCTATGCTGCGTATCTCCCGTATTTTTCCCGGCCTTACTCCATTTTTATTTAATATACGTTCTGAATCCCTGCGGATACTCTGGTTCTGTTTTGCCAGTATAAGCTTTTCCCCGTTCAGCCAGAAAAGCTCCAGACTTGGAAGGGCTTTTCCTTCTTCCCAGACTGCCTTTTCATTGATGGGATGATCTTTTGGGACAGCAATAAGAAGATGTTCTTTAAATACCACAAAACTATTCATATAGGGAGGCAGGTCTACACTGTTGCATAAAAGCAGATCTGCTTTAAAATTCTGTATACTTTCTTTTAATTCTTTCATGGTTCCCTCACAAAGGATCACTTCCACTCCCGGAAACTCCTTTTCGTAAGAGGCAATAACAGGGGGCAAAAATCCGGTTGCCCGGCGCAGCTGGACCCCGATGCGGATGCGTCCGCTGTAATTTCCAGTAATATCCTTTAATTTTCATCCAGTTCATGGCTCAGCTGCAAAATAAGCTTCGCCTTTTCCACATACTGCTCTCCTGCATAGGTAAGGATAAATTGCTTTCCCACCCGCTCAAATAACCGGACTCCCAGAGATTTTTCCAGATTGTTAATGTATATGCTTAATGCTGGCTGGGAAATAAAAAGCTCCTTTGCCGCTGCTGTAATCGTTCCGTTTTCTGCCAGTGCACAGACGTATTCCTGTTCCTTCAGATTCATGATCATGCCTCCTGTGTGCTGAGACTTTTTTATCTTCTGTCATGTACTAGTACATCATTTCATATATTATACTTAATTATCCGAAAGAATGGCAAGATTTATTGCTTTAAACAGCATAATGATCAAAAGTATTTCTGTCTAGGAACTGCTGCTGACTTTATCCCAATACATCCGTTGTAATTACAACAAAAACGAGACTGCCCGGGAGTTAAATCTCCACCGGCAGTCCCTTATATACCGTTTAAAAAAAATTGAAGAACTAACAGGTCTTAGTTTAAATGACCATGATTCTTTATATCTTCTGGAATCATGCCTCAGGCTGCTGCGCCTGATATGAGTTTATTAATTCCTTTAAATGCTCAGTAAGCTTTGTATTCTCCCGGTAATCCACCGGGCAGTCAATGATAACAGGTACCTTCTGTTCAAATGCTTTTTCCAGAGTCGGGATCAGTTCTTCGGCACTGTTGATCCGATATCCGATGGCATGCATACTTTCTGCGAATTTTACAAAATCCGGGTTGGTAAAGTCTACATAGAAGTTCTCTCCATACCGGTCTTCTTCTTTCCATTTGATCAGGCCATAGCTGCAATCATTAAAGACCAGGGTTACAAAAGGAGTTCCGGTGCGCAGGGCAGTCTCAAATTCCTGGCAGTTCATCATAAAACCGCCATCACCAGTAATCGCCAGTACCTTTTTATCCGGGTTGATCAGCTTGGCTGCCAATGCACCCGGAACAGCAATTCCCATGGTGGCAAAGCCATTGGAAATAATACAGGTATTTGGCTCATAACAGTTATAATGCCTTGCGATCCACATTTTATGGGCACCTACATCAGAAATAACGATATCTTCTTTTCCCATTACCTTGCGCACATCATTTAAGATTTTCTGGGGCTTCATAGGAAATTCCATATCTTTGGCATAAGCCTCATGCTCCTTACGCATTTCATCACGAAGCTTAAAAGCCCACTCCGGTTCCTCATTTCTGTGGCAGCGCATGGCAATATGATTTAAAGAATAGGACAGATCTCCGATGACCTCTACATCCAGCTGATACAGCTTGTTAATGTGGCATGGTCTTGCGTCAATATGGAGAATGGTGTGATTTCCCTTGCTGTTCCATTTATTAGGTGCATATTCTACAATATCATAGCCTACTGCGATCACCAGATCTGCCTCTTCAATAGCAATATTCTGGTAGTCTTTCTGTGGAATACCGATAGTCCATAAAGAATATAGGTTATCGCAGGGGATAATGCCTTTTGCCATCATAGTATTGATCACCGGAATATGCAGTTTCTCCGCAAATTCCGTCAAAGCCTTAGATGCTTTATTCCGGATAGCAGAATGTCCTGCAAGGATCACTGGACGTTTTGCCTGGAAAAGCAGTCCTGCTGCCTCTTCCAGACTTTCTACACTTGCCATTTCCAGATTTGGCTTGTGATGCTTTAAAGGCTGCGTCCCACTTCACTTTCTACAGGCATAGCTGCAATATTACAGGGCAGGTCAATGTGGCAGGCGCCTGGTTTCTCACTTTCTGCGTATTTAAAGGCAATGCGGACTACCTCGTTTACGGTATCCGGATTTACCACCTGTTTGCTGCGCTTTGTGATCGGTGTAAACATGGTTACAAGATCCAGATACTGGTGGGATGTAAGGTGCATACGCTCCGTTCCTACCTGACCGGTAATGGCGATCAGCGGTGCGCCGTCTGTATTGGCATCTGCCACACCTGTTACCAGGTTGGTAGCACCAGGGCCTAAGGTTGCCAGGCACACACCAGCTTTGCCTTTTAATTTACCGTAAACATCTGCCATAAAAGCTGCGCCCTGCTCATGGCGGACTGTGATAAATTTGATCTTAGAGTCCTTTAACGCCCGCATTACCTCCAGATTTTCTTCTCCCGGAATACCGAAAACATATTCTACTCCTTCATTTTCCAGGCATCTTACCAATACCTGTGCTGCATTCATTGTTTCATTTTCTTTTGTCTGTTTCTGATCGCTCATGATCTGCTGCCTCCCTTTGATCTGATCCTGATTTGTTTTCCATAATATATGGACCCCACAGAACAGAAAAAGCCCCCGAAGATCTAACTCTTCAGAGGCTTCTTTGCCGTTTCATGTTTTCTGGATTCTTTTTCTGAAACGGATTATAGCATCCCAAAACTTCTTTTTCCAACACGAAAATCATTGTTCCGGGTACAGCATTTTTCTTTAATTATAATCCATGAGTTTTATGGACACAAACTTTTTACTCTTCTTTTTCTTCCGGAATTACTTCAATTCCCAGATCCTCTAACTGCTTTGGATCTACAGGAGTTGGTGCCTTTGTCATAAGACAGGAGGCATCTTTTACCTTCGGGAAGGCAATTACGTCACGGATGCTGTCTGCGCCTACCATTAACATGATCATACGGTCGAAACCATATGCCAGACCTGCGTGAGGTGGTACTCCGTACTTAAATGCCTTTAACAGGAAGCCAAACTGGTCATTTGCTCTTTCTGGTGTAAAGCCAAGTACTTCAAACATCTTAGACTGGATATCTGCCTGGTGGATACGGACAGAACCACCGCCCATTTCTACGCCGTTTAATACGATATCGTAAGCCTTTGCACGTACTCTTCCCGGATCGGAGTCAAATGTACTGAAGGTCTTCATCCATAGGCATGGTAAATGGATGATGCATTGCTACGAAACGTCCTTCTTCTTCGGAGTACTCTAATAACGGGAACTCTGTTACCCAGAGGAACTTAAAGTCATCTTTCTTTAACAGGTCTAACTGTCTTGCCAGTTCCAGACGCAGGTTGCCAAGTACATCAAATACTACCTTGTCCCTGTCAGCTGCAAAGAGTAATAAGTCACCTGGCTTACCATCCATAGCAGCAACTAAAGCAGCCATTTCCTCATCCTTCATGAATTTAGCGAAGGAAGACTTGTAGGTGCCGTCTTCATTAATAGCAATATAAGCAAGGCCCTTTGCGCCGAAGCCCTTTGCGTACTCTACTAAGGCATCGATCTTCTTTCTTGGCATATGTCCCTGTCCCTCTGCGTTGATACCGCGGACAGAACCACCATTCTCTAAAGCGCTCTTAAATACAACGAACTCGCAGTCCTTAACAACTTCAGAAACGTTCTTTAATTCCATTCCGAAACGAAGGTCTGGCTTATCAGAACCAAAACGGTCCATAGCTTCTCTCCAGGTCATACGCTGGATCGGCAGCTGCAGATCATAGTTGCAGACTTCTTTGAACAGCTTCTTTAACAGACGCTCATTTACGTCTAAAACGTCATCTACGTCTACGAAAGAAAGCTCCATATCGATCTGGGTAAACTCAGGCTGACGGTCTGCACGAAGGTCCTCATCACGGTAGCAGCGTGCTAACTGGAAGTAACGGTCATAACCGGAAACCATCAGTAACTGCTTAAACAGCTGTGGAGACTGTGGCAGTGCATAGAAAGAACCTGGATGTACACGGCTTGGTACCAGGTAGTCTCTTGCGCCTTCTGGTGTACTCTTGATCAGAGTTGGGGTTTCGATCTCTAAAAATCCTTCTTCTGCCAGGAATGCACGGGTCAGAGTAGCAACGCGGCTGCGCAGCATCAGGTTTCTCTGGATGTCAGGACGGCGAAGATCCAGGAAACGGTATTCCAGACGCAGATCTTCTTTTGTCTTGCTCTTTTCTTCAATTGGGAAAGGAGGAGTCTCAGACTCAGCCAGGATACGTAAGGACTCTGCTCTTACTTCGATGGCACCTGTAGCCAGGTTTTCGTTTACAGCGCCGGAACGTGCTTCTACACGGCCTTCTACTGCAATAACGAACTCACTTCTTAATTTCTCAGCTTTCTCAAAGTTTTCGGTTCCGCAGTCGTTTTCCTCGAAAATGATCTGAAGGATACCGGAACGGTCTCTTAAATCAACGAAAATAATTCCGCCTTTGTTTCTGCTCTTCTGAACCCAGCCCATAACGGTTACTTTCTCGCCGATCTGGGCAGAAGTTACTTCTGTACATCTGTGGGACCGCTTCAGTCCTACCATTGATTCTGCCATGATTTTTCTCCTTTATAGCTATTAACTAATAAATTACCCTACTGTATATAAGTACGATTAATGTTTCAGGCTTTCTTTATAGAATTCCTTAAACTCCTGATAGCCTTCTTTTCCAAGCTGTTCCTTCTGGAACTTCTTGTTCTTGTTCATCTGGGCTACCAGTACGCGGACGCCTTTCTTTCTCTCTTCCATTGCTTCACGGATCACAGCTGCTAAAGAAGCGGAGTCAATTCCCTTTTCAAAGAGGAATGCTTTCTTCTCACCAGCACCAGGAACCGTAAATCCATTGTCTAAGAGGATGGTAACGATACGCTCAAAACCAATGGAGAAGCCGCATGCAGGTGTCTCCATACCGGTAAACTTGCCGATCATCTTGTCATATCTTCCGCCGCCTGCTACAGAACCGCCGAAGCCTTCCATGGAAACCTCGAAAATAGTTCCTGTATAGTAGGACATGCCACGTACCAGAGTCGGGTCAAATACAAGGCCAAATTCAGCCTCTGCTACGTCTTTTACAGTCTCCATAATGTGTACCAATCCCTGGCATACAGATGGATCCATTACATCCTTTAAAGTCTCTCCTAACTTCTTAACACCTTCTGCATCATTGGTAACAGTGCGAAGGATCTCCATATAACGGCTTACGCTTTCAGGAGCGTTTCCATTTTCCAGAAGTTCTTTCTCAACACCCTCAAAACCGATCTTGTCCATCTTGTCCAGAGTGATCAGAACGCTGTCCATAGCTTCTTCTGCAAAACCGCAGTAACGTGCCATGCCAAAAAGGATGCCTCTATCGTTAATTCTTACAGTAAATGCATTGTCCGGGCAGATCTTGCTTAATGCAGTAGTAGTTGCCAGGATCAGCTCGATCTCAGCCAGATTGGTAGGATCGCCTAAAATATCAATATCGCACTGGGTAAACTGACGGAAACGGCCCTTCTGGGGACGGTCTGCTCTCCATACGCTTCCCATCTGTAATGCCTTAAAAGGACTTGGAAGGTTTGCCGCATTATTTGCATAATAACGGGACAGAGGCAGTGTCAGGTCATAACGAAGACCGCTGTCTGCCAGGTCATTTTCTTCCTTTGCTGTCTCTAAATTCAGCTTATCGCCTCTCTTTAAGATCTTAAAGATCAGCTTTTCATTATCACCGCCCTGCTTGCTGGTCAGGTTCTCAATATGCTCCACGCAAGGAGTTTCGATCTGTGAAAAACCAAAGCCCTTGTAGGTCTCACGGATCTGGTTCATAACATATTCGCGGATCTGCATCTCTGCAGGAGTGATATCTTTCATGCCGGTAACCGGCTTCTTTGTTAATGCCATATTTTTCTCCCTGTTTTCTATCTGTTCTCTATCTGTACTATTCCTTTTTTATTGTAATGAACTTTCCCGATTTTGCAAGTCCTTTAGTGAATAATCTTCTCCTTGCGCCCGATCATTTCATCGATCCGGCTGATATATTGCTCTACTTCCTTTACATTCTCGCAGCGTTCCCTTCTGTTTTCAGATGGGAATACTACTTTTGTAGTAGTTCCTGCACCGCAGGCAGCAATGGTCTGCATCTCCTCCATGATCAGGATATTGTAGATACATGCCTTTCCTGGAAGAGAATAACCTACATTTTCAAAGTTGCCTGCCATGTTTTTCTGGCGGTAGAGATAATATGGTTCCATACCCATTCTGCGGGCACAAGCTTCACTTAAAGCAATCATTTCCGGTGTGTTGTTGATCTTTAAGTCCGCATATTCTTCCTTAAACATGTTCAGTCTTGCAGCACGTTTAATAGCAAGAGAATGAACGGTCAGAGAGTCTGGTTTTAAGGCTTCGATCTCTTCTAATGTATGTTTTACATCATCCAGATCTTCCCCCGGAAGTCCCATGATCAGGTCCATATTGATGTTGTCAAAGCCAAGTTCTCTTGCAATGTGGAACTTTTCTTTTACATTTTCTACTGTATGACGGCGGCCGATGAGATCCAGGGTCTTCTGGTTCATGGTCTGTGGGTTAATAGAAATACGGCTGATGCCATGGGAAGCTAAAACCTTTAACTTTTCTTCTGTAATGCTGTCCGGACGTCCTGCTTCTACGGTGAATTCCAGCGCATTCTTTGTATCAAACAGCTGCTCTAATTTACATAAGATAGCGTCAATGTCCTCTGCAGGCAGGGAAGTCGGTGTACCGCCTCCAAAATAAATGGTATCAAGAGGTCTTCCCTTCATCTTTTCCGCTGTATATTCCAGTTCCTTAAATAAGGCTTCCAGATACAATCCGGTACGGCCTTTCCACTTACTGATAGGATAAGAAGTGAAGGAGCAGTACAGGCAGGTAGTCGGGCAGAATGGGATACCTACATATAAGCTGTAACCTCTGTCATAGTCCAACGGCTCTAACAGACGTTTTTCCCTTGCTGCGATCTCAATGCTCAGATTGATCTTCTCATCGCTGGTCATGTAAGTTTCTTTCATGAATTTGCGGATGTCTTCTTCCTTCCATCCATCTTCCAGACGGCTTAATGCGATCTTGGTAGGACGGATCCCTGTAAGAGAACCCCATGGAAGTTCATGGCCAGTACGCTTTACAAGCATCTGGTAGAATAATTTTTTAATTAAACGTTTTTTTGTTGGCAGAGTGGTCTGAGAGATCTGCTTTTCCTGTGGAATGGGCAGTCAGAGTCCAGCCTTCCAGTTCTTCCCCATTTTCTAGTTTTTCCCAGATCCCAATAACAGCTTCCCCGTCCTCTAATCTGGTCTGTACATAAAAATCAACGCCCTCTTTTTACTTCATGGGCATAAGTCTCACCCGGATAAAAAGACATCAGAAGTTCTCTGATGTCCTGTTCATATGCATTATCCTGTATTAATAATCCGATCATTTTCTTCCTGCTTTCTATCTATCGTACCTCTTTCGTACTTATCTGTAATACGGAATAGGATTGTGCTCCTTTTCATAGCCAATGGTAGTTGGATCCCCATGTCCCGGATAGACCATAGTATCTTCCGGAAGCACAAATAATTTATTTAAAAGGGAATCCGCTATATCACTGCTGCTTCCTGTTGCCAGGTCTGTACGGCCATAGGACTCATAAAACAGCGTATCACCGGAAAGAAGTACCTCTTCTTCCGGAATATAGTAGCTGACGGAACCTGCTGTATGTCCAGGTGTTGCAATGACTTTCCATTTATATCCTAAAAGTTCTAATTCATCCCCGTCATGGACCAGTACATCTGCATGGAAACTGGTCTGTTTTCCAGGCACATGGCAGGACAGATTAATAGAAGTATCTGCCAGCATGGCATCTTCTGTTTCAGAGGCATATACAGGAATGTGGAATGCCCGCTTTACCTCAGGCACTCCGATAATATGATCAAAATGTCCATGTGTTAAAAGCACTGCCACCGGTGTTACACCCAGTTCACTGCATTTATTTAAAATATAGGCTCCATTATCTGCCGGGTCTACCACTACGCCTTCTTTGGTATCGTCGTTGTAGACCAGATAGCAGTTTGTGCTCACCATTCCAAGCACCATGGTCTTTATCCTGAAATTACTCATAGTTCTCCTTCTATATGGCACTGTCTGCCACTGCAGATCCGGCCGGATGCAGCAGTTTCATCAGCCTGTAGTTCTCTGGATATCCAGAACACCGTCGATCTGGCGGATCTTATCGGTAATACGGTTCAGTTCTTCTGTTCCATGGATATCAAAGGTCATAATGATGGTGGCGCGGCCCTGCTTGCTGGTACGCACGTTCATGGAAGTAATATCGATCTGCTTTTCTGTAAATACCTTTGAAATATCTGCAAAAAGGCCGATACGGTTGTTTGCGAAGATCTGGATCTCAGTGGAATACTGCTCTGTACTGGTAGGATTTTCTGCTACCTGCCACTCAGCATCGATCAGCCGTCCTCTTTCATCTTCCGGAAGGTTGATCACATTGATACAGTCTGTACGGTGGATGGAAACGCCTCTTCCTCTGGTAACAAAACCAACGATCTCATCACCAGGTACAGGATTACAACATCTGGAGAAACGAACTGCCAGATCATGAAGTCCCTTGACCACGATACCGCTCTTATTCTTGCGTACAGTTGCTTCGCCGCTTCTTCCATCTGTATCGGCAATGCCGTCCAGAACTTCTGCGTCAGTGATCTCACGTTTCAGCTTCTTCTCCCGCTCTTCCAACATCTTGTTAATGACCTGGCCCTCTTTTAAGCCACCATGTCCAATAGATGCAAGAACAGAATCCCAGTCTTTAAAGGCATAGCGGTTCATTACCTTTTCCATAAATTCCGGTTTGGAAAGGTCCGCCAGATTAATGCCTTTTGCCTTACAATAACGGTCAATGGCATCACGGCCGCGGATGATATTATCCTCTTTCATCTGGGTCTTGAACCACTGATTGATCTTATTTTTTGCCTGTGTGCTGCGTACCAGCTTCAGCCAGTCGCGGCTTGGTCCCTTGGAATTCTGGGAGGTGATGATCTCAATACGGTCACCATTCTGGATCTGATATTCAATAGGAACCAGTTTTCCATTGACTCTGGCGCCTACCATCTTATTTCCTACCGCACTGTGGATGGAATAAGCAAAATCAATAGGAGTAGAGCCGCTTGGAAGAGTCTTTACATCACCGGACGGAGTGAAACAGTAAACACTGTCAGAGAACAGGTCCAGATCACCCTTTACCATGCTTAAAAACTCTTTGGAATCATCTGTATCACGCTGCCACTCCAGGATCTGGCGCAGCCAGCTTAATTTCTCTTCTTCTTTTCCGGCAGCGATCTGTCCGCTTCCGCTCTCTTTGTATTTCCAGTGAGCAGCGATACCATACTCAGCAGTACGGTGCATCTCGTAAGTACGGATCTGGATCTCAAATGGCTGTCCGGTGCTGCCGATCAGAGTTGTATGCAGAGACTGGTACATGTTCTGCTTCGGCATAGCGATATAGTCTTTAAAACGACCAGGAATTGGCTTGTACATTTCATGGATCACACCAAGAGCTGCATAACAGTCTTTTACTGTGTCTACCATGATACGCACAGCAAACAGATCGTAGATCTGATCCAGGGTCTTGTTCTGCTTTAACATCTTCTTATAAATACTGAAGAAATGCTTTACTCTGCCGCCTACGGTGGCTTCAATGCCTGCTTCGTCTAAATGTGCCTTTACTTCATCTACAATGGACTGGACAAAAGCTTCTCTTGCATCTTTGCGCAGATCCACTTTTTCTACCAGGTCATAATAAACTTCCGGCTTTAAAAACTTAAGTGATAAGTCATCTAATTCGATCTTAATCTTGGAAATACCCAGACGGTCTGCAATAGGAGCATAGATCTCCATGGTCTCCCTTGCTTTTTCCTTCTGCTTCTCCGGCTTCCAGTACTGGCCGGTACGCATGTTGTGAAGACGGTCTGCCAGCTTAACGATGATAACGCGGATATCCTTTGCCATTGCAAGGAACATCTTGCGCAGGTTCTCAGCCTGGATCTCCACTTTATCTTTATCCCAGTTTAACTGAGTCAGCTTGGTAACACCGTCTACCAGGAAAGCAACCTCCGGACCAAACTCTTTGGTCAGCTCATCCAGTGTCATGACGGTATCTTCTACTACGTCATGAAGAAGGCCGGCTGCAATGGTCTCCTTGTCCATCTCCAGATCAGCCAGGATAATAGCCACACATAAAGGATGGATGATATAAGGCTCTCCAGACTTTCTCTTCTGATCCTTATGTGCTTCTGCAGCGACCTTGTATGCCTTTTCGATCATGGAAATATCATCGGAAGGATGGTATTTTATGGATCGTTTTGACCAGATCCTGATACAACACTTCCGGGCTGGTAAAGTCCGCCGGGGCTTCAAGCTCTATATCCAGTTTTTCTTTTGTTCCCTCTTTTCCCATATATGTGGCCACCTTTTTAACAAATAATTACTACTATTATAATTTTTTTTAAATAAAAAAAGCAAGGTCT
>ENA-OPZN01000301-OPZN01000301.1-human-gut-metagenome-genome-assembly--contig:-NODE-301-length-17253-cov-3.242146_pt1 | contig 17253 bp, 22 predicted proteins | sample MGYA00242483_ERZ504503 | MGnify/ENA primary metagenome ERZ504503 (study PRJEB26092, sample SAMD00036285) | human gut metagenome | host: Homo sapiens | study: EMG produced TPA metagenomics assembly of... | reverse complement strand
ATGACAAAAAAGCCCATATTGAAAATGGGAAAAATCTTTTTGATTTCAATGCTTATCGAATACGCATGCTATGTAACATAAACCATTTCCCCCTTTTAATAATACTATACAAAAAAAGCGGCTAATTGTCAACATATACATATGAATTATTTTGGCTAACTGATTGAATTGTGTAGACATATCCAAGAAGAAAGGGGAACAGTAAAATGTAACAGGGTGAATAACTATGGCAAAAAGACCAGTACCGAAATACGATTTCAAGGCTTTTGGGGCAGCGATAAAGGCGGCGCGGACAGGGCGCAAGGAGAGCCGCAAGAAAGTGAGCGACGAAATGTTTATCTCGCCGCGCTACCTTGCGAACATTGAGAACAAGGGGCAGCACCCAAGTTTACAGATTTTCTTTGAGCTTATGCTCCGCTACAATATATCCGTAGACCAGTTTCTTTTGGAAACGCCGCCAGAGAAGAACACGCAGCGGCGGCAGCTTGACGCGCTTCTTGACGGTATGAGCGATACAGGCATACGGATTGTGAGCGCAACGGCAAAGGAGATAGCGGAAGTCGAAACAGAGGGCAGATAAGAAGTGTCCGTCAGAATTGAATAAGGTTTAGAGAGCGTTGTAATCTTTTTTTGAGGATTGCAGCGTTTTTCTTTTGCGGAAGTTTGGCAAAACCGGGCATAGCTCCGTAGTAAGGCATAAGGGATAAAAACATTCGTAGCAAGCATAGGAAGCGGGTACCCACTTCCGTATTTTCCCCTCCCGCGCTGCGGCGCGTCGGTTGAAAATTGCTTGTTGGGAAGTGTCCCAAACCCTCGGAACGGAAAGGAAAGGAGCGAATACATGAACGGACGCAAAAGAACGGTGCAAATCAAATTCAGAGTGACGGAAGCGGAACGGGATTTAATACTGGAAAAAATGAAGCTCGTACCCACCCGGAACATGGCGGCATATCTGCGGAAGATTGCCATTGACGGGTATATCATTCAGATAGACCATGCCGATATAAAGGCAATGACCGCAGAGATACAGAAAATCGGTGTCAACGTCAACCAGATAGCACGCCGCGTAAACGCGACGGGGAACGCATACCAAGAGGACATAGAGGAAATAAAGGGGGTGCTTGCGGAGATATGGCGGTTACAAAGATTAAGCCTATTAAAAGCACTCTAAGCAAAGCCCTTGACTATATCGAAAACCCGGACAAGACGGACGGAAAAATGCTTGTGTCCTCTTTCGGCTGCTCCTATGAAACGGCAGATATTGAATTTGAATATACCTTGTCCCAAGCACTCCAAAAGGGGAACAATTTAGCCTTTCATCTGATACAGTCCTTTGAGCCGGGGGAAGTCGATTATCAGAAAGCCCATGAAATCGGAAAGCAGCTTGCCGACGCGGTAACAAAGGGGCAGCATGAATATGTACTCACGACGCACATTGACAAAGGACACGTCCACAATCACATTATTTTCTGCGCCGTAAATTTCGTAGACCACCGCAAATATAATTCCAACAAAAGGAGCTATTACGGCATACGGAACATGAGCGACAAGCTGTGTCGGGAAAATGGCTTGTCCGTCGTCGTTCCCGGCAAGGGCAGCAAGGGAAAGAGCTATGCGGAGTACCAGGCAGAAAAGACGGGTACAAGTTGGAAAGGCAAGCTAAAGATTGCCGTTGACGCGCTTATCCCCCAAGTTTCCAGTTTTGAGGAATTGTTGCAGCGGTTACAGGCGGCGGGCTATGAGATAAAGCCGGGGAAATATGTGTCATGCCGCGCCCCCGGACAGGAACGCTTCACCCGTCTTAAAACCCTCGGCGCGGATTATACAGAGGAAGCCATAAGGGAACGGATAGCGGGCAGACGGGCAAAGGCGGCGAAAGCCCCCCAGAGAGCAGCGCGGCGTTTTCGCTGCTTATCGACATTGAGAACAGTATCAAGGCGGCGCAGAGTAAGGGCTATGAACAGTGGGCGAAAATCCACAATCTGAAACAGGCAGCAAAGACCATGAATTTCTTGACGGAACATAAGATTGAACAGTACGCGGATTTAGTCAGCCGGATTGAAGAAATGGCAGCGGAAAGCGGACAGGCGGCAGACGCATTGAAGGACGCGGAAAAGCGGCTTGCGGACATGGCGGTGCTTATCAAGAATGTTTCCACCTACCAAAAGACAAAGCCCGTCTATGACGCATACCGCAAGGCAAGGAACAGGGAGAAGTACCGCGCCGGACAGGAACAGGCGATTATCCTACATGAAGCCGCCGCAAGGTCGCTGAAAGCGGCGGGCATTGCAAAGCTCCCGAACCTTGCCGCGCTGCAATCGGAATATGAAGCCCTCCAAGCGCAGAAAGAAGCCCTTTATGCCGACTATGGGAAGCTGAAAAAGAAAGTCCGGGAATACGATATTATCAAGCAGAACATTGACAGCATTTTACAGGCAGACAGGCAGCCGGAACGGGAAAAGGGAACAGAGCGCGGATAAGGATAGCAAAATCCCCGCCGCTGTGCTATGATAGGGCTATCAAAAAGCAGAGGAGCGTTGAGCATGGAAAACCAGAAAATGCCGGAATATGAAACCATACGCGCCGCCGTTGCCGGGGAAAAATGGGCGGTGGAGAAAGTCGTGGAGTGCTACAAGGACGAAATCGACAGGCTATCGACGGTAGCGGTCAGACAGCCGGACGGAAGCACGAAACAGGAAATCAACGAAGATATGCGCCAGTCCATCACAAAGAAGCTGATAGAAGCCCTCCCGCAGTTCCCGCTTGAAGAAATGGAAAAGGGAAATGTCAGATAGGCAAAAAAGAACAGGGCGCGGAAGCCAGTATATGACTTCCGCGCCCTGTCTTTTTATGGGTGCTGTTTTCGTGAATGTTACGCAGTAGAACGCCATTTTTGGGGGTAAAGGTATAAAGTATCGCCTATCCGATTTTCACGCCCGGAAAGCCCTGTAAATCAAGGGATTTTCCGCGCCTACTGCGTAACAGGGGCGCGTCTTTTCCTCATGCGCTCGGCGGCTTGTCTGCGGGTGATACGTTTCCGGCAGACGGGGCAGTATTTGACACTGTTAGAGGTTGACGCAAAGAACGCGCCGCACTCGGTACATTTCTTCTTATCCCCTGTCTGGTAAAGCTCCGCATAAAGCAGCCTGTCGGCGGGAAGCACCGCAACCCGGAACCACTTGCAGAGAAGCGAATAGGAAATGAGCTGCGGACATACGCACTCGTCCCCGTCGTCCAGTAAGATACAGTTCCCGTTATCATAATTGCAGCACGTCCGGCGCACAAGGGCGTTGACTTTCCGGCTCTGGGGCGGCGTCAGCCGCTTAACCCCGTTCATACTTCATCAGCGGCGTAAATGGGAAGCTCTGCAAATTCCGCTTCGGTCAAAGCGTCCACTTTGGAAAGGGTGCGCTTTGCAAGCTCCCGCATATCCGCGTCCATGTAGGGCAGCGCGGCGTTGACATTCTCAATCAAAGCCCGCTTGCCGCCCTCGTTGTAAATGCTCAAAAGGTTTGTTTCTTCAACAGTCAGTCTAATCATGCTCATACCTCCATATCGTGATTTTTTGTTTTTGCCGCCGCCTTTTTCGGGGCGGTCTTTGCCTTGTCTGCTTTAAGCTGCGCCCGGATAGAGGGGCGGGGCTTCCTTATCTCCCTGTCCCGGTTCTCCCCCTTGTCAATCAGCGCATACGTCCCATGTCTGCCCTCGATTTTGGAAAAGGAAAGGGTCTTGTAGGGCAGCATGGAGAAAAGGCGGTCAGTGTCCTTTGTGGCTGCAAGCCGCATGAACGCCGGGGAAAGCTCTGCCATGAAATGGGTCTTGTTCGGGCTGTTCGGCTCGTAATGCCGCTTCATTTCCCGCACAATGCGCCGCGCTTCCGTTTCAATCAGCCCGTCCCGCAAAGCTGCGATATGCATTTTGAAATCCCCCGGCGAAAGCTGCTCCCGGCTGCGCCGTTCTTCCTGTAAGAGCGATTGCAGCGCGTCCGGGTCGTTGGGTACGGCTTCAAAGCGTTCAAATTTCCCAAGCTGCGGGTCTGGGGTTCCGTCAAAATATCTCCCGGCTTCCTGTACCCTTTCCCCATGCTCATAAATCAGCTTCACCGTATCGGCGGGCAGCTCCTTTTCCTTGACGCGCTCATAATGTTTAGAGTAGTCCAGTTCGTACAGATTGCCCTTGATTTTCCCGCGCTCCTTTCCCGTCAGCTCGATTGCATAGGCAAGAACGCGGTCGCTTGTCTGCTCCATGTAGAAACGCCATGTGTTGTGGGGCGCGGTGTCTTTGAGGAAAACGTCGCGCTCCCGGAAACAGTGCGTCCCGGACGGGCGGCAGAACCACAAAAGTGTTTTGTCCTCCCTGTGGGGGCTTGCCGCCGCCTTTGCGATAATCTCTTTGTCAATGTCTAAGTCGCTCTGGTAAAAGCCTGTGTTCTGCTTCATAATCGCTTCAAGGGAAGCAAACAAATCCATGTTTTCAAATTTGCTCTGTTCCGGCATGGGTCAGCTCCTTTCCAAGTCCTGTGACTTCTGCTTTGCGTTTTTCTTCTGTGCCTTTTCCTTGTCGGCTCTAAGCTGCGCCCGGATAGAGGGTTTCTTTTCCGGCTTCGCTCCCTTGCCGCGCTCCTTGTCGGCTTTGACAGCGTTAGCCAGGTCAACAAGGGAAATCTGCTCGCCCGCCTTTACCTTTGCTTCCAGTTCGTCAACGGTGGGGGTGTTGTTGATGATACCGTCAATCATGTTCCCGTTCTGCTCTGTGGTCTGCTCGGCGGTTTTCAAGGGATTGTCCCGCTGCGCCTGTTCTGCGGCAACGGCAAACGCCCGCGTCCCATTCCCCATAATCAGATACTTTCCGTCGTCCGACTGGTGGTGAAAGCCATATCCGGCGGCTTCTATCTGCTCCCGGCTCATGGCGGTCACATGGAAAGTCCCCCTCGGTGTCTTGACAGTTTCGCCCGTTTCCAAGTCGTCCGGGGTAAGCTGCTTTTGCTCCTGTAAAAACTCCGGCACTTCCCGAAAACCTACACTGTCAACGAAATGCGCCGCGTCCTGTCCGTCCTGATGAAGCACTACCACGTCGGAAACGGAAAGGCTGTGTCCCTTAAAATCTTTGGGGTGGTCGATATTGAAACAGGTGTAAATATCTTCAAGGGAAGTTTCCGGCGCAAGGGGCGCGGAATAGACAAGCTCATAGTTCGCCCTGTCAACCACATTTCCCGCCGCCTGCAGGCGGTCGTAAGGCTCAAAGCGGAAATCCCTTGTTTCGTCCCCGCCCTTTATCTGGTAAATGGAAAAGGTGTCTTTGTCCTGTCCGGCGGTCTGCGCCGTTTCCTGTGCCTTTGCGTAAAGCTGCTTCACGTCGCCCTCGGTCAGCTCGCCGCTTTTGAGCTGCCCCATAAGCTCGCGGCATTTCTCCGGCGTTCCCGTATAAAGCACGTCGCCCATTTTCGCCCGCCCGTTCTCCTGTGTCACATAGGCTTGCAAGAGGTAGCTGTTTTCCCGGCTGTCGCTGTAAGGGTTCCGGCGCACTCTGTAAATCGTTTCCGGGGTAAAGGCTTCTTTCGGGGCTGCGCCCGCTTTTTCCTGTGCGCCGGATTTTCCCCGGTGCGGCTGCTTCCGGATCCGGCTTCTCCGGCGCGGCTTCCTGTCCCTCTCTGGTGGGCTGCTCCTGTCCGGCGGTCTGCTCCTTGTCCTGTGCCTTTTGCAGCTCCGCTAAGTTCTCGTCTATGGAATTGATAATCTCGGCGGCTGCGCTGCGTATCGTTTCAAGGGAGCTTTTCAGCTCGGACAGCTCCCGCCCGCTGCTCCACCCGGCGACATAGCCGAAAGAGTAGTCCGACGTGTCAAGCCCGTAATGTTGGCAGACAGTATAGGCGACGCTTTCCGCTTCGACTTCGCGGGTGCGGCGGTCAACGTGGGGCTGCTGCTCGTCCTTTGGCGCGTTGAGGTCAATGTCGTGCAGCTTCGCATGGGCGATTTCGTGAATAGCGGTCTTTAAGGTCTGTAATTCGCTCATGCCCTCGTTGATAGCAATGCGCTTGTCCTCCAAGTGGTAGTAGCCATGAGAGCCGCCCTCGATATTCTCAAAGGCGATAGGAACGGGGGAAGTCTTTTCAAGGGCTGCGAAAAAATCCTTGTAGCGGTCAACGTCGCCTGTCAGCTCGTCAACCGCAATGTCCGGCAGCTCCTTTCCCTCGGTCTGGGAAACGTCAAAGACGGATACCACCTTGTAGGCGGGTATGGTGACTTCCTTTTCCTCGGTGACGGGCTTCCCGTCCTTGCCGATAACGGGCTTCTGCGTGTGCGGGTCGATTTTCTGCATTTCCTGTTTGATTTTATAGGGTGACGGAGCAATGATTTTAATTCCCTTTTGCCCTTTCATCACGTTTCGTTCAAAGTTGTTCTTCCAAGCGGAAAAGCCCGCCACAAGGGAAGCGTCCGGCTTCTGCATGGCGATAAGGACGGTGTTTCGGAAGCTGTAATTATGGAATTTTGACATGACTTTCAGATATTCCCGGTAACGCTCGCTGTCAAAGAGTTCCGCAATACCCTGTTCCAGACGGTCGGTAATCTCTTTGAGCTTTTCGGCGGGCTTCTCGCTCGTCAGCACGATAGGGATAACCGGGCGCGGCTCCTGTGGCTGCTCTGCGGTCTGCGCCGTTCTCTGCCCCGGCGCGGCTGCGTCCATTTCTACCTTTGACGGGTCGGGTCTTTCCGGCTGCGGGGGCTGCGGCGTTACCCGGTATTCCTCCGGCACGTCGCGCCCGTCGTACCATTCTGTAAAGGTGTTGCGGTTGTTGTAGATATAGCCCTTTTCGGTAAACATACCGTCGTCGTTAATGGAAGCGTCCCGCCCGTATTCCTCATACATGAAATACTTTTTCGCTTCTTCGGGAAGTTCCGGTTCTTCCAGTTCATCAACCAGATACGCCCGTATTCTTCTTCATTGTGGACGGACGGATAAATCCAGTAGCAGTCAAGGTTCTGTGCAAGGTTGATAATGTCCTGTAAGCTGTCGGCATGGTCGCCGTATTCAATGGCTGCAATGAATTTCTCCCGGTCGTCGTCAAACTGCATTTCCAAGAGCTTCCCTAAATAGTTCAGCTCGTCGGGGTGGGAATACTCGCTTAAATGCTCCGTCAAGCCGGGGATAGTGGATTGAAATTCTGTGAAATGCCATTCCTCATAGTGCTTGAAGTCAATCCCGATACGGTCAAAGACTTCTTTCAGATGTTCGGCAGTCGTGGGGAATGTCACCCATTCGCCCGCGGGTCTGCCCTCGGTGTACTTCCCAAGATTGGAAAGATAGCCGCTTAAAATCGGTTCTGCCATTTGTTCGCTCCTTTCTTTTTCAATCATGCGGTGCATAAGCTCAAAATCCTCAATGCTCATGCTCCCGTCAAATACATAGGGGTTAAAATCCTCCCCGTCCCGGTAGGGCTTTTCGGAAAAGGGAAGCCCCGCTTCATGGGCGGCTGCCCTCGCTTCCTCGATAACCTCCGGGGGAAGCCTGTCGTCATGCGCTCCGATAAAACCGTCAATGTCGTTCATGCTGTTTTCGTAGTGGTAACGCACTCCGGCGGTCAGCTCGTCAAGGCTCATGTCCTCGCCTAAATGCCCGCAATAGTAGCCGTTTAAGATAACGGCGGCGGGGTCAATGCTTTTTATTTCCTCTAACCGGCTCCTGTCCTCCGGGTAGAGCGTATCGTCCATATCAAGATGAAAATATTCCGCGTTCCATGAACGCCCTGTTTCCAGAACGCCACCCATGCGATACCGTCCCTAAGCTCGTCTTGATAGTCCTTTACGGTGTCCCGTAAACTTGCCATAGTGAAAAACCTCCTTTCTCTGCGGCAGCGTCATAAGCTGCATTTTTTGGCTGCATGGTCTACTACGGGTACGCCCGCATTTCTGCCAAATATTTTTGAAAATTTTTAGAGGGTGAAGCCCTCCGCAAAAGAGGGTTTGGGAAACTTCCCAACAAGCAAATCCCCGTCCGGCGCGTCAGCGTCGCAACGGGGATTTACGGAAGTGGGTACCCGCTTCCTATGCTTGCTATTCAAGTTTTTAGTTCTTCTGCACTTCGATACGGTAGTTGACGTATTTCCCGCCAGTGTCAGCCAGAACGATAGTTCCGTCGTAGGTCTTGCCTGTTTTCGGGGAGTAGAGCTTCTTCACATTCGCCTTGCCGGATTTAAGGAGCGCGGCGGCAATCTTCGCGGAAAAAGCGGTCTTGCGTTCCTCGAAAAAGCGGTCATTCTTCCACATGACAAAGGCACATTCTTTGTTGCTGCAATAATAGTTTTTCTTCCCCTCATGGACGGGGGAACCGCAACGGGGGCATTTGCCGACAGAGGGCTTTTCCTCCCGGAACAAATCCTTTTTCCCGTCCAGTGCTGCGGCGTGTGTCTGCACAAGCTCCCGCGCCATAGCTTCAATGCCGGACAGAAATTCGCCGGGGTCTGCGGCTCCCTTTGCTATCTGCGTCAGATTGTTTTCCCATTCTGCGGTAAGCTGTGGGGAAGTGAGTATATCCGGCAGAATACAGATAAGGCTGTTCCCGTTTTGGTAGGGATAAGCTGCTTCCCCTTGCGCTCCGCAAAGCCGCCCTTTACCAGTTTTTCAATGACGGCGGCGCGGGTGGCGGGAGTGCCCAAGCCCCGCGTTCCGCGTCCGGGTCGGTGTCCCCGTTCCCGGCGCGTTCCATAGCCGACAAAAGGCTTGCTTCGCTGTGGGGCTTCGGCGGCGTTGTGGTATGCTCCGTTACTTTTGCGGCGGGGTTAGGAAAGCCCTGTCCCTCGGAAAGCTTCGGCAGCGTCACGTCTGCATTTTCCCCGTCCTCCGCTTCGGGCTTATCTTTCAGCGTCGCCCGGTATCTGCGTTGAAGCTCTTTCCAACCCTCCGCAAGTACGGTCTTTCCCCTTGCGGTGAAGTCTGTCCCGGCGCATGAGAAAACCGCCGTAACCGCTTCATAAATATGCGGCTCGGCGGTGGCAAAAAGCAGACGCGCCCCCGCAAGGGTAAGGATATTCTTCTCGCTTTCCGGCAGCGCGTCCGGGTCAGCCTTTGCAAGCTCCATAGTGGGAATGATTGCGTGGTGGTCTGATACTTTTTTACTGTCTAATACCTTTACAACCTCCGGCGTGAAGTCCGCGCCCGCCATAAAGGGGAGTTTTTCGCAAAGCAGCGCGATAATGCCCGCTGCGGTGCCGCCCATGTCGTCAGTAAGAAAGCTGCTGTCCGTCCTCGGATAAGTAAGGAGCCGCTTTTCATAAAGGGATTGTGCAAGGTCAAGGGTCTGCTTCGCGGTGTAGCCGAAAATGCGGTTCGCTTCCCGCTGCAAAGAGGTAAGGTCAAAGAGCTTCGGCGGGGCTGCGGTTTTCTTCTCTCTGGTGAGGGAAACGCATACCGCCGTTTCCGCTTCGCAAGCCCCTTTCAGCGCGTCGGCTTCTGCCTTGTCGGAAATCCTCCCGCTTGCCGCTTCCGCGCCGGATAAATCAAGGCGCACATGATAATATTTTTCTTTCTGGAAATGGGAGATAGCCGCGTCCCGGTCGGTGAGCATTTTTAAGGTCGGGGTCTGGACGCGCCCCACGTTCAAGGTCTTTCCATACAGGCAGGAGAAAAGCCGGGTGGCGTTAATGCCGATAAGCCAGTCAGCCTTTGCGCGGCAGAGGGCAGACGCAAAGAGCGCGTCGTATTCCTGCCCGTCTTTGAGGGAAGCAAAGCCCGCCTTGATTGCCCCGTCCTCCATTGAGGAAATCCACAAGCGGCGCATGGGCTTCTTGCAGCCCGCCGCTTCGTAGACAAAGCGGAAAATCAATTCTCCCTCGCGCCCCGCGTCACACGCATTTACCACTTCGGAAACGTCGGCGCGGTGCATAAGCTCTTTAGGGTTTTGAATTGCTTCCCCTTGTCCGGGTCAACGGCGTACTGCCATCCTCCGGCAGAATGGGTAAGCTCTCAAAACTCCATTTTTATATTGCTCCCCGTAGGCGGCAGCTTCCGCAAGCTGTACCAAATGCCCGACGCACCATGAAATGAGGCAGCCGCCGCCCTCGATATATCCGTCTTTCTTTTCCTTAACGCCAAGCGCGGCGGCGATAGTCTGCGCCACGCTCGGCTTTTCTGCAATAATCAGTTTCATTTTCTGTTCTCCTTTCGGTTGTTTTAGGTTTGAAATTGGTTTATACTTTAAGCATTACTATAAGAAACAGGTGACAATATGAAATCAATACATACTTTCGATGTTTTTTGCTCCTACTGATGAACAGGAAGAAGCAATGAATAAAAAAAACGTGGCGGGCATTACAGGCGCGGTAAAAAACAAAGAAATGGATTACTTTATTGAGTGTGCTACTTCGCTATTTCCCAACAACCATTATTCAAGGTTCACACCTATATATGATACGACAAAAGAGTTTTATCAACTGATTACTTCTTCCGATACAACAGAAAGAGCTATACTAAATTGGATAGCTTCTAATCGTGCATGGAATTATTTGTTTGGCTTATTACGGCATTATTACAGAACAGGACACCATGACGATAATTATATCTTTCCAGAGTTCAAAATCGGGTCGGCTTATGTGGCTGATTATCTGCTCATAGGTAATAGTTCAGACGGTTATCAATTTTGTCTTTGTGGAATTAGAAGCTCCCAACGGGCGGATAACAAAAGAAAAAGGTACTCGTTTCGGGGAAGTAATCAATAAAGGGATTGAACAGGTTAGGGATTGGCAAATGTATATTGCTGCAAATTGGAATGTAATTGTAGCAGAATTGGAAAAGCACTCATTCTCCAATACAAAGTTACCCAGACAATTATACAAATATTGCCCTTATCAAATCTACTATGCTGTGATAGCCGGACTCCGTAAAGATTTTGAGAATATTCGTGATAGAAAGCTCCAACTGCAAAATGAAAATAACATAACACTTTTGCATTACGAAAATCTCATAGATGTTGCAAACGAAAATTAAAAGTCCATTTTCAGCGTTCCGGCTCACTTGCCTTTTTCTCCTGTACCTGTTTCAGACAGTAGCCCACACAAGGGAGCTGCCCTTTGTACGGACAGGAAGCGCAAGCCGGGGAATGGGGAACGGGCGGCGCATTGTCACGCCGCCCGCCCGGTCTTTGTATCATCATCTTTTCAAAGGGATTGTCGGTAAACAGGGTCATGCTTCCTCGTCCTCCTGTTCTTCATCAGAAAGCCCGTCCCCCTCGTCCGGCTCGTCCTCGTCGTAGTCGTCAAAATCGAAATCTTCAAGGTCGGTGCCGCCCTTGACGTTTTGCTTCGGCTTCATAAACTTAAAATAATAGAACGCGCCCCCGCCGCCAAGAAGTGCCACGACAAGGAAAAGCACAAGCCCGCCCGCATTGCCTTTCTCTTTGGGCAGCTCCGGCGGTTCCTCGGTTTCCGGCTCTGCTTCCTTGCCGCTGCAAGCGGTCATGTTGTCCTTGCAGACGGGGCAGCTCACATTTACCTTTCCGGCTTCGCATTTTTCGGTGCAACTGCAAACGGCGGGCGGGGCTGCTTCGGTGCTTCCGTCCTCCATAAGTGCTAAGAGGTCGCTTCGTCCACTTGATTAAGGAAATGTACGGTGTTCTCGCCCTCGTCGTCCCGGTCAATGAGGATATAAAAGTAATTGCCGTTTTTGGTCGTTACGGTGATAAGCTGCTTGTTGCCGCCGAAATCGTCTACAAGGGTCGCGTTCCCGTCCGGGGTAAGGGGTTCTTCCTTTTGGGGTTCCTCGTAGACAACGCCGCTGTCGTTGGTGTCGTCCTCTCCCTCCGGGGTCTGTGCAAAAGCGGTGACGGAAAAGCCGCCCGAAAGCATAAGGGCGGCGCAAAGTGCGGTCAGTGTTCTAAGGATTTTCTTATTCATTCTCGGTGTCCTCCATTTCTTCGGTGTCGTGGTCTGCGGGTTCTGCGGGGTAGCCCGGCGCGGCTTCCATGCCCGGAATACCGCCCCCGGAAAGCATAGCGGAAAGCTCATGCGGGGAAAGGCGCATGGAGCGCACAAGCTGTACGATTTGCAGGTTTTCCGCTTCGGTTTTCTGCGCTTCAAGCCCCCTTAATTTATTCTGGTACTCGGTGATTTTCTCGCGGGTCTTTGCAATCTCCTTGTCGATACGTTCAATTTTGTTCATAGCCATCAATAAATTTCTCCTTTCAGATTTTCATTTTTTGTTGTCAGTTCCAATTCATTAAGCCGTAGCCCTTGATACAGGAGTAATTGACGGGGTAGCTCTTTATCTTGCAGGCGTCGCCGGAATTGCCCTCGACGGTATAGACGCGCTCCCCGTCCGTCCCGATAACAAGCCCTACATGGTCTGCGCTCCCGTCCCCGTCCCAGTCGAAAAAGATAGCGTCGCCGGGGGCGATATTCTCATAGCCCCTCGCGCCCCATTGCCCGCGTGACTGGAACCAGGGTACGCCCTGTGACTGGCACCCGGCAAAGCGCGGCTCGCTTTTCCCGGCTTGATTGTAGCACCATGAAACAAAACAGGCGCACCATTCCACGCGGCTGTTAAATCCGTACCAGCTCCAAAAGGGTCGCCCGCCTACGTTGCCGACTTGCCGCTTCGCAAGGTCTACAACGGCGGTGTTGCCGGGGCGTGTGCCGTTTACAAGCTGTACGCCGCTTAAATCCTCGGACGCGCCCATATCGGGGGAGCCGCCGCCGAAAATCAGCGGCTTGTTTCCGCTTGTTTCCAGATAGACGCGGTACATTTCAAGCTGCTGTGGCGTTAGAAGTTCCTCCGCAATCTCGGAAATGGGCTTGTTCGTCAGCTTCACGTTGAGGATATGGTACTCGTAGGGTACTTCCTCGCTGGTCGTTTCCCCTGTTTCCGGGTCTGTGCTTGTTTCTGTGCGGTAGCGGATTTCCGTTTCTTCCGTCAGCGTCAAGGTGTACTGCATGGCAAAGACGCGGTTTAGTTCTGCCTGTGCGCTCTGCGGGGTGTAGGTCTGTAAAAGGGCGGTGAGGTAGGACGCTAACTCATGGGGGTTATGCCCGATACTGTCAAGGTCATAGCGGTATTCGTCATAGCGGGTGGTGCTTTCGATATTGTCAATCTGCTGCTGAAGCTCGTTTTCCTTTGCGGCGTAATTATTTTCCGTCGCCACAAGGTCGCTGTCCTCCGACGTGTAGGAAGTCCCAAGTATGCCGTTCATCAAGCCGGAGAACATGGAGCCGCAAGAGGAAAGCCCCGCCGATACCATGATGAATAAGAGCAGCGCGGCAACGGCGATACATACGCCCGCCGGGTGCCGCCCTACAAAAGCGATTGCCTTTTTTGTTTCCTCGGCGGTCTTTTTTGCCGCCTTGCGGGTGTTCTCTGCGGCTTTCTGCGCCGTTTTTGCGCCGCCTTTCCTTGCCGACTTTGCATACTGCCGCTTGATTTGCTGCTTCTGCATGAAGCGGGAAAGGGGATTGCCCGCAATCTGCGGATTGTCATGTAGGGATTTATGGTACTGGAAATCCACATTCGCCTTGAACGCCGCTTTCTCTGCCTTTGCCGCCGCCCGGTAGGGTTTGAGCTTGTGGCTGCGGTAGCCCTCCTTGACTTTCCGCGTCCCGTACTTTGCGCCGCGCTCTGCCAGTTCTTCGGATTTGTGCGCCCCCTCAACGCCGGAATTGTCCTTTTCAACGGAATGTATCTTGTTGTGGACGAAAATACCCGCTTCCTGTGCGGGGCGGGATAGCGGGTTATTGTGGGGCTTATTCCTTCCTATGGGCTTTTCCTGTTCCTCAAAATGTAGGCGGGTCTTGCCTTTCCCGGTGGCTTCATCAAAGGTGCGCTCCCGTACAAGTTTCTTTTCTTTGGGGATAGCCGCCTTTGCCGCGTCCAGACGGTCGGCTGCTTTGTCCGATTTTCGGATATACCTTTCAAGCTCCGGCGTTGCCCGTTCCTCGTCGGTAAACTGCAAGCGGGAAGATTTTTCTTTTGCTGTGGCTTCTGCCTGTGCTTTCCTCGCCGCCTTTTTGCTCGCCTTTCTGGTACGCGCCCCGTCGATACGCTCCAAGACGCGCTCGGCTGCGGCGGTGTCCTGTTCCCGTTCTGCCCCGGCGCATGGGGAAGCGGCGGCGCGGCGGCTGTGGGCGCGGGAGCTGCGCCGCCCGGTATGGTCTGCGCTGCCTGTTCCGGCGGCTGCGGTGCTTCGGTCTTTGCAAAGTCCGCGTCCCTTATCCGCTTGCTGATACGTTTCTTTTTCCCGGTGGCGGCGTTTACCTCGACAGCCCCCTCGCGGGTCATTTTCTGCGTGACTTTCTCACGCGCTCGATACTGTTTTATTTTTCTGTCCCTCCAATCCGCGCCCTTGCAAGGGCGCAATACTCGGCGTTTATCTCAATGCCTATATAATGCCTGTCAAGCTGCCTTGCGGCTGCTCCCGTCGTGCCGCTGCCGAAAAAGGGGTCAAGCACAACGCCGCCTTTCGGACAGCCCGCCTTGATACAGGTTTCGGCAAGTTTTGGCGGGAACGCGGCGAAATGCCCGCCCTTGTAGGGTACGGTATTGATAAGCCACACGTCCCGCCTGTTCCGCATGGTCGGCATGAGGGCTTCGTCGTAGTAGCTGCCGCTTCGCGCCCGGTTAAGCCCCTGTACTTTCCCCTGTCCGGGTACTTCGTCCGCATATTTCTGTCCCGCGCTGCGCCCGGTGCGGTACCGCGCCGCCGTTGTGGGGCTAACGGCTCGGCTATGGCGGCTGCGTCATAGAAATATTTCTTTGACTTCGTAAGCAGAAAGATATGTTCATAGCAGCGGGTAGGGCGGTCTTTCACGCTCTCCGGCATGGGGTTTTCTTTCTGCCAGATAATGTCGCTCCGTAAATACCACCCGTCAGCGCGTAGGGCAAAAGCTAAAAGCCAAGGGATACCGATTAAGTCCTTTTGTTTGCAGCCGGAAACGCGGTTGTTTTTTGCAATCTGCTGTCCGTTTCTGCCTTTCGGGTTCTTCGGGTCTGCATGGTAGCCCTTGTTCCCTGTGCCGCAGTAGGTGTCCGCGATATTCAGCCAGAGCGTACCGTCAGAACGCAGTACCCGGCGCAGCTCGCGGAAAACCTCGGTCAGCCTGTCAATGTACTGCTCCGGCGTGTCCTCCCGCCCAATCTGCATATCAAGCCCATAATCCCTAAGCGCATAGTAGGGCGGGCTTGTGACGCAACAGTGTACGCTTTCCTCTGGAAGCTCCCGCAAGGCATAGAGCGCGTCCCGGTTGATGATGGTGTCAGTTTTCAGCCCGTTCATGCTTCGCCCACTTCCTCCGGCTTCGTCGTCATTACCCGGTAAAGCTCGGTGTCTTTCGGGAAGCGGTCTACAAAGGGCAGCACCACGTTCCCGTAGAAGATAAGCCCCTCGCCCGCTTCGGTGTGGGTGACATATTTCATCTGCTGCGGGGAGATGTTGAGCTGCTTCGCAAGGATAGCCCGGTCGCCCGCCGCCTGATTGAGCATGAGGACAAAATCAGAGTTTTCAAAGATATTCTCCACTTCGCGGGAAGCAAGCAAATCCTTGACATTCTGCGTAATGGCTGTGGGTATGCCGCCCCATTTTCTGAAACGCTTCCAGATTTCAACGGAATAGGCGGCGGTCTGTTCCTCTTTCAAGAGAAGATGAAATTCGTCCATAAAATACCGGGTGGATTTCCTTTCTGCCCGGTTGACGGTGACGCGGTTCCATACCTGGTCCTGCACAATGAGCATACCTAACTTTTTGAGCTGCTTCCCAAGCTGCTTGATGTCAAAGCAGACAAGGCGGTTGTTCAGCTCCACGTTGGTACGGTGGTTGAATACGTTAAGGCTCCCGGAAACATACAGCTCCAACGCCGCCGCAATACGCGCCGCTTCCGGCTCCGGCTGCTTCAAAAGCTCGTTGTAGAGGTCGCCCAAGATAGGCATTTTCTCCGGGTCGGGGTCTGCAAGGAAAGGGCGGTACACGTTCCTAACGGCGCGGTCAATGACGGTCTTATCGACGGGCTGCAAGCCCTCCTTGCCGCCTATGACAAGCTCGCAGAGGGAGAGGATAAAGTCGGATTTCAGCGCAAGGGGGCTGTCGTCCTCGCTGTAATTGAGGTTAATATCCATAGGGTTCACATACTGGGGCTTCCCGTCAATGCCCTTGCCCGTAGGGGATAAGCGTATCACTTGCCCGTCAAGCCGCTGCACAAGGGAAAAATACTCTGCTTCCGGGTCGCAGATAATTATGTCGTCGTCGGTAATGAGGAAAGCGTTTGTCATTTCCCGTTTGGCGGCAAAGGATTTCCCGCTTCCCGGCGTACCCAAGATTAAGCCGTTGGGGTTCTTTAGCTGCTTGCGGTCGCAGAGTATCATGTTGTTACTAAGGGCGTTTAAGCCGTAGTACAAAGCCGCGCCCGTCTGGAAAAGCTCCTGTGTGATAAAGGGGATAAAGATAGCGGTGCTTGACGTGGTAAGCCCTCTTTGAATGGGGATAAGGTTCTCCCCAAGCGGTACAGAGGACATAAGCCCCGCTTCCTGTTGGTAGTCAAGGCGGGTTAAGGCGCAGTTGTTCTTCTGTGCAATGCCCGCCGCCGCGAATACGTCATTTTCCAGTTTCCGCTTCGTGTCCGCCATGTTCACCACAAGGAACGTCAAGAGGAACATTCTTTCATTCCGGCTCTGCAAGTCCTGTAAGAGATTCTTCGCTTCGCTGCCGAAAGTGGCAAGGTCGGACGGTATAATATCCATGTCATAGCCGCTGCGTACCGCTTTCTTCTGTTCCTCGATTTTCATTTTGTCAAGGTCGGTAATCTTGCGCTTGATTGTCTTTATGGCTTCGGTCTGGTCGATACTGTGGATATGCAGATTGACGATAACGCCCGTTTCCAAGTCCAGAATGTCAGATAAGATACGGTCGTTTAATTCCGGCGCAAGGATTTCAAGGAATGAAACCGCGCCGATTTTGCGCCCCATGCGGAAATAACGCCCCTCGCCAAAACGGAAAGAGGACGGGGCGATAAAGTCCTTTGTGGAAAGCCCGGACGGGGCAAGCCATGAAAAATCAAAGGCAAACTGCCCGCCTCCGGGTGGAAAATGCCATGCAGCATTTTAAGGCGTTCATAGCCTGTCATGGGGCGGGCAGACACGCCCAAGAGCTTAAAGTTGTTCAGCACGTCCGTTTCGATACGGGCAAGGCGGGATTCGCCGCGCCCAGACTGTCGGCTTCAATGGCAAAGGTGATATACTTCGCCTTGACAAGCCCGTTGTTGCCCTTTGCAAGCTGGTTTCTGCA
>ENA-OPZN01000300-OPZN01000300.1-human-gut-metagenome-genome-assembly--contig:-NODE-300-length-17282-cov-2.892743_pt1 | contig 17282 bp, 20 predicted proteins | sample MGYA00242483_ERZ504503 | MGnify/ENA primary metagenome ERZ504503 (study PRJEB26092, sample SAMD00036285) | human gut metagenome | host: Homo sapiens | study: EMG produced TPA metagenomics assembly of... | reverse complement strand
CGGTTTTAGTCCTACTGTCTGAGCGAAGCGAGTTTAGAGCGTTGTAGACATAGTTTTATCTTTGTCAAAGTAAAATCAATATTGCGGGTATATTTTCTTTTTGATTCGTTTTTCTTTTATTTAAAAGAAAAATGAATACTAACTTTTGGGAGGGTATATTTTTATGTTATATGCAGTTATTGACATTGGTTCTACTACTATTCGTATGGCTATTTATGAAATCTTGGATAATAAGTTAAATCTTATTCATAAGCGCAAATATACTGTAGGTTTAGCAAGTTATGTCAAGGATAATGTCATGGAACAAGCTGGTATTGATAAAGCTTGCGAGATTTTAAATAGCTTTAAATCCTTCTTAACTTCTTTTAATATTGAAAATGTAAGTGCTTTCACTACAGCTGCACTTCGCAATGCTCAAAATAGTAAAGAGCTGTCGCTGAAATCATTACTCGCACTGGTATTGATTTGCATATCATCTCTGGTGATGAAGAAGCAACTTATGATTTTATCGCTGCTACACATGAACTTGATTATCATGATGGTTTTATCATTGATATCGGCGGTGCTAGTACAGAACTCATTCGTTTTGCTGATAACAAAATCATGCAAAAACTAGCTTGCCTATCGGCTCTTTAGCTCTCCATACAAAATATGCGACTGACTTTTTACCTAGCGAAGAAGAAATCGCACAAATGATAAAAGAAGTTCATGCTATTATTGATACAGCACCTGAATTTAAAGATATTTCCCATGCTGAAATCTGTGGCATTGGCGGTACATGTAAAGGAGCTAGAGCTTTATATAATGAAATGTACGCTCAAGATGATATAAATGAAACTATACCTGCTGACAAAATTCCTGAAATGATTTCTCATTTCACACGTGGGCATAAATTAACAGATAAAGATATCACAACTTTATTAAAAACTGTACCTGACCGTTTGCATACTATCATTCCTGGCATGGTCATAGCTAATGAAATCGCTAAATTAATCCATGCTACAGCAATAACTTATAAAGATGCTGGTATGCGTGAAGGATTTTTATATACTCATGTAATTAAAGGTTAGTTTTTTATGCAGAAAAATAACGATATTTTTACAAATATTATTCTCCTATCAAGATAAAAATATGCTCAATTTATACAAAAATTATTGCCTAAAAATATTGATAGAGAAAATATAAAAATTATCGGTATTCGTTTTACCACAATTGCGAAAAATTGCTAAAAGACCTAGTAAAAATAATTGGCAAGAATTTTTTAAATCAAAATACAAATGAATAATTTTGAGCAAATCATGCTTGAAGGCTTTGTCATTGCTTATGCTCCTATTGATGTAAATGCAAAACAAAATTAATTCAAATTTCTTACCTAAGATAAATAATTGGTCTATTTGCGATAGTTTTTGCGCCAGTTTCCAATTAAAAACTAAAGATAAAGATTTATATCTATCTTTTATAAAAAATTATTTAAACAGCCCTAACGAATATGAATTGCGTTTTGCCATCGTGATGTTATTAGACTATTATTTAACAGAAGATTTTGCTGACAATACACTTCAATTAGTCTATAACACAAAAGATATTTCCTATAGTGTAAATATGGCTAAAGCATGGGCTTTTAGTAAATATTTTGCTTTTTATCCAGACAAAGGCTTAAATTTTTTGCAAACACAGACATTATCTAAAGATGTTTTTAAAATGACTTGTCAAAAATAAGAGACTCTCACAAAGTTTCTTCTCGTTATAAAGAAGCATTAAAAAATTTAATAAAAATTTTTATCAGTTGTTATCTAACATTCATTATTTAACAACTGATTTTTTTGTCTAATATAGCCCTAAAGCCTTATATCATAGACTTTTTTCGCTAAAAATGATAAAATATATTAGTTAAGATGATTGTCGTAATTTGTTATTTCGGTCATATTTTGACCGTAGATTAAAATTGAGGTGAGAATGTGACAGAAACTATAAATACAGGAAAAATTCTCCCTGTAAATCTTGAAGATGAAATGAAAAACTCATATATTGATTATGCTATGAGTGTAATTGTTATGCGTGCGTTACCTGATGTACGTGATGGTTTAAAACCAGTTCATCGCCGTATTTTGTATGCTATGCAAGAAGCTGGTATGGGCTCTAATAAACCATATAAAAATCTGCTCGTATCGTCGGGGAAGTACTAGGTAAATATCATCCACATGGTGATACTTCCGTTTATGATGCTATTGTTCGTATGGCTCAAGATTTCTCTTGCCGTTATGTATTAGCTGATGGTCATGGAAACTTTGGTTCTATTGATGGCGACTCTGCTGCTGCTATGCGTTATACAGAAGTTCGTATGTCAAAAATTGCAGAATTAATGCTCCAAGATATCGATAAAAAAACAGTGGATTTCACACCAAACTATGATGAATCCCTACAAGAACCATCTGTATTACCATCTAAAATACCAAATCTTTTAGTAAATGGTTCTTCTGGTATTGCCGTTGGTATGGCAACTAATATACCACCACATAATTTAAACGAAGTAATTGATGGCGTTTTACAGATGATTGATAACCCTGAAATTACTGTTGAAGAATTAATGCAAACTATCAAAGGTCCAGATTTCCCTACTGGAGCAATGATTATGGGTCGTGATGGCATTATTTCTGCTTATAAAACAGGTCGTGGTGCAGTAAAAATGCGTGCTTGCACAGAAATTACTACTTTGCCAAATGGTAAACCACGTATCACTGTAACTGAATTACCATATCAAGTAAATAAAGCTCGTCTTGTAGAACGCATTGCTGAACTTGTTCGTGATAAAACAATTGATGGTATTACTGATTTAAATGACGAATCAGACCGCAATGGTATGAGTATTGTAATTGATTTACGCCGTGATGCAAATCCAGAAGTTATTTTAAATCAATTATATCAACATACTCAATTACAAGAAACTTTCGGTGTAATTATGCTTGCTTTAGTTGATGGCAGACCTCGCATTCTCAACTTAAAACAAGTTTTACATTACTATATCAAACATCAAGAAGATGTTATTCGCCGTCGTACACAGTATGAACTCACAAAAGCTCAAGCTCGTGCTCATATCTTAGAAGGCTTAACTATTGCACTTGACCATTTAGACCCAATCATTAAAACTATTCGTGATTCTAAAAATGGCGATAGCGCTAAAGAAATCTTAATGAGCGACTATACACTTACTGAAAAACAAGCTCAAGCTATTTTGGATTTAAGATTACAACGTTTAACTGGTCTTGAACGCGAAAAAATCGAAAATGAATATCTTGAAATCTTAGATTATATCTCTGATTTACAAAATATCTTAGCAGATGAACAAAAAATCTTAGATATCATTAAAGAAGAACTTTCTGCTGTTAAAGCTAAATTCGGCGATGCTCGTCGCACTCAAATCACAGATGATAGTTCTGATGTAGATATCGCAGACTTAATTGCTGAAGAAGATGTAGTAATCACTTTTAACACATAATAACTATATCAAACGTATCCCTGTAACTACGTACCGCAATCAAAAACGCGGTGGTCGTGGCGTTACTGGCATGGGTACAAAAGAAGAAGATTATGTTGAAAATATGATTATCACATCTACACACAATACAATCTTATTCTTTACTAATAAAGGACTTGTATATCAATTAAAAGGATATGAAATTCCTGAATCCGGTAGAACTGCAAAAGGCACAGCCATTGTAAATCTTTTACCATTAGCAAAAGAAGAAACTATCACAGCTATCATTCCTATTAAGGAATTCTCTAAAGATAGATATTTATTTATGGCTACTCGTCATGGTATCGTTAAAAAGACAGGTCTTAGCGAATTTGATACTAATCGCAAAAAGACAGGTCTTATCGCACTTTCTTTAAAAGAAAATGATGAATTAATCGGTGTAAAACTCACTGATGGTAATCGCCAAATCATCATCGGTACTCGTGATGGTATGTCTATTTGCTTCAATGAACAAGATGTTCGTCCTATGGGTAGAACTGCTCGCGGTGTCATTGGCATAAAATTAAAAGGTGAAGATACAGTAATTGGCATGGACAATATCCGTGATGATTGCGAAGTCTTAACTGTTACTGAACATGGCTTTGGCAAACGTACTGCAACTTCTGAATATCGCACACAAACTCGCGGTGGCATTGGTCTTATCAATATCAAAGTCACTGAAAAAACTGGTTTTGTAATCGGCATTAAAGTTGTAGATAGCCAACAAGAATTCATGCTCATTTCTACTGAAGGTATCGTCATTCGCTCAAATATTGAAGAAGTTTCTGTAATTGGCAGAAATACTCAAGGCGTAAAAATGATGAATATGGATAATAATGATAAAGTAGCTGCTCTTGCTGCTTTTGAAATCAAAGAAGACGATAAATAATTTATAAGACAAAAGGATTTTGCTATGTATGATATGGGAAAAATACTCATCTATATAGGAATTGCTCTTGTTATTATCGGTCTATTAATCTATTTTGGTGGAAAATTATTACCTCTAGGTAAATTACCATTTGATTTTTAAATGGGAAGGTAATATTGGGGGCGTTTATTTTCCTTTAGGTAGTTCTATTTTAATTAGTATTATCTTAACATTAATCTTAAATTTATTATTTCGTTAACTAAAAATACCGCAAATAGTTTTTATCCTATTTGCGGTATTTTTTATTTATGATTTACCTGTAGTATTCATATCTATAGCTGGGACATCTCTTGTTGGTGTTTGTGGCACAGGTTCTTTTTGTTTTGTTGTATTGTCTTCCACTGGAGTTTCTTCTCTAGTTTCTACTTTTTCTCGATTACTATTTGTTCGTGGTCGTTCTTCATCTATTTCAGATTTAAATCGTTTTATAGATTTTTCTTGTTCTTCACGAAGTCGTTGCAATCTTTCTTCACGTTCCTGTGCAATTTCTCTTTTTATGCGTTCTTTTTCTGTTACTTCTACAGCATTATCAGGAATAGATTCTTCATATTCTATATTATCTTCATGAATAGATGTTGTAATTGATTGATTGATTTTTATGCCTAATGTATTTGCTAAAATCTGTCTTGTCTTACTAATATCTGGTACCCAATAGCTAATACCTTCTATATATACTGGTTTACCTGGTAACATTTCTGATTTTAATCCATTATCTTTTGCATCTTGAAGTGTTCCCAAGAAAGATAATATTTCACTAACTGACATATCAGTTTCCACTGAATCAGAAACAGCAGATACAATAGCTGGCAATTTAGGAATAATTGTTGGAGATACTAATTTGTCCATTACTGCTTTCATGAAATTCTGTTGACGTTTGATACGACCAATATCGCCTTCTTCATCACGATAGCGTACATATGTTATCGCAGTCTTGCCGTCCATATGTTGCATACCTGGCTGGAGGTCAATATATAAACCGCCATCATCATCCCATGGGTCTTCATAATACATGCGTTTTTCTACATCAATATCAATACCGCCTAGAGCATCAATAATTTTAGTAAAACCATGTACATTAATTTTTATATAATGATCAATATGTGTATTTAATAAACTTTCAATGGTTTCTTGAGTTAATTTTCTACCACCATAGGCATAAGCTGCATTAATCTTATCAAAGCCATGACCTTTTATTTTTACACGTGTATCACGAGGTACAGATAATAATGCTGCTTGATTTTTATCTGGGTCTAATGTCGCTATCATTAATGTATCGCTTCTCCCCACATCATCAGCGCGCTCATCTACCCCCATAATCATTACAGTAGCCTTATCTTTTGCAACTAACATACCTTTTTTATCATCTTCATTATAATCTGGTTTATTATCAACTAACGCATTAGCAAAAAAAAGCTCCTACCATACCAGATAAAATAAAAACAACTACTAATATCAAGATATATTTTACATAACTGCTTTTATTTTTTTATCTCCATTTCCCAATTATTATCCCTCACATCATTCAAATTCATTTAAATATTAACTATTCTATTATAAGATTTTATCAATTATTCCGCAATTGTTATTTCTCTATTTTAGTAAACGTATACTAAAAAAACTTTATTTTCATAAAAATGAAAAATATTATATAATACTAATATCACATCTTATAAAAAGGAGTATTGTTGTGGATAAGAATAAACAAAAAATACAAAATATCTTTATTTATTGTCAGAAAAAATACCCTAATCGTCAATCTGTTGTAACTGAGCTAATTCGCTTAAAAGCTATTTTAAACTTAGCTCGACCAACAGAACATTTTATGAGTGATTTACATGGTGAATATGAGTCCTTCTTCCATATTCTCAATAATTGCTCTGGTGTTATCAAAGAAAAGTAGATTATTTATTTTCTGAAGAAATGTCCACCTCACAAAAAGCTGAATTTTGTACTTTAATTTATTATCCTAAAGAAAAATACTCAATTTAAAAAACAAAAATTAATCACTACTCAATGGTATTCTCAAAATCTCATCTATTTATTGCGTCTATCAAGATTGATGTCTTATAAATATCCTCAATCAGAATTAAAAAATTTACTGCCTAAAGGATATGAAACCATCATTCTTGAATTGCTCACAGCTAGACCAAATGATGATACTTTCCAAGAAGTATATTTCAATACTATCTTAAATACTTTAATCAATATTAATAGTGGTACAGATTTTATCATTGCCTTTACAAAATTTCATCAAAAAAACTAGCTGTTGCTCATTTGCATATCGTTGGTGATATTTATGACCGAGGACAACGACCTGACTCAATCATAGATATGCTACGTCAACATCATTCTGTAGATATTCAATGGGGCAATCATGATATCTTATGGATGGGTGCAATGTGTGGTAATAAAGCTTGTATAGCGACAGTAGTACGAAACTGTTTATCTTATAATAATACTGCCGTTTTAGAAAAAGGATATGCTATCAGCCTTCGCTCTCTATCTTCATTAGCTAGCAAACTCTATCCTAATAAAACACTATTAATCGCTATGCAACGCACTATCTCTATAATTTTATTTAAATTAGAAGGACAACTCATCAAACGCAATCCAGATTTTCAAATGGATAGTCGTCTTTTATTAGATAAAATAGATTACACCTCTAAACATATAAAAATAAATAATATATCTTATCCAATAAAAAGTCCGTCCTTCCCTACAATAAATCCTCAAAATCCTTATGAATTATCTTTAGAAGAAGCTGACGTCTTATCTGATATAAAATCAGCATTTTTAGATAGTGTACGCTTGCGCAAACATATTGATTTTCTTTACCAAAAAGGTAGCGTCTATAAAGCATATAATAACAATTTACTCTATCATGGTTGTATACCACTAAATGATGATGGTAGCTTCATGCGTATTCATCTAAATAACAAATATTATTCTGGAAAAAAATTATTTAGATTTCGTTGATAAAACTATTCGCCAAGCATATCTTGGTCTATATGAACAAAAAAATATCGACTTAATGTATTATTTCTGGTGTGGCAGATATTCACCATTTTCTGGTAGAGAATTTAAAACATTTGAACGTATGTTTATTGAAGATACGGACACATGGATTGAACCTTCTGATGCATATTATAAATATTGCAATGATGAAAAAATCTGCGATATGATACTCGAAGAATTTTCCTTAAAAACAAAACGTGGACATATAATCAATGGTCATGTTCCTGTAAAAGTAAAAGAAGGAGAAAGTCCTGTAAAAGCAAATGGAAAATTAATCATCATTGATGGTGGTTTTTGTAAAGCTTATCATAAAAAAACAGGAATTGCTGGTTATACGCTAATTTCTAATTCACGTGGTTTACGTCTTTTAGAACATCAATCATGTGCTAATATCAAAGAGTCTTTAAAAGCCAACCAAGACATTGAGTCCGTTTCTTGTACTTTAGAATTACAAAATTATCATTCTTCAACTGCCGATACTGATTTAGGTGAAGAAATCCAATGTCAAATAAATGATATCTACCATTTAATGCTCGCTTATCAAAATGGTTTAGTTCCTGAACAAGCTTAATATTATATACAAAGGCAATTTATTTTATTTTTCAATAAGATGAATTGCCTTTTTTGACATCTTCCTGATTATTTGAGATAATTTTCATATATAAATATAATAAAAAGGATAGATTAATACTTATGACTTTATTTCTTTTAATCAGTGCAATTATCTTAATTGCTTGCGTAATTGGAAGTAAATTATCTACTCGTTTTGGCGTACCTACACTTGTGTTTTTCATTGGTCTTGGTATGCTCTTTGGTTCTGATGGTTTATTTAAAATTCATTTTGAAGATTATTCTCTTGCCGAAAAAATCTGTTCTGCCGCTCTCATTTTCATCATGTTTATGGTGGCTTGGTACCAAATGGAAACTGCTCGACCTATAGCTAAACAAGCTGTTTACTGAGTACTTTTGGCGTATTTATCACAGCTGCACTCACTGGTATTTTTTGTCATTTAATATTAGGTTTACCACCACTTGAAGGATTATTAATCGGTGCTGTGCTTAGTTCTACTGACGCCGCTTCTGTCTTTTCTATTTTGCGTTCACAAAAATTTAAAATCTAAAATACAGTACTGCTCCTATGCTAGAAATTGAAAGTGGTAGTAATGACCCTTGTGCTTATATGCTGACCATAATTTTATTAACTAGCATTGGCAGCAGCTTAAACTTTTTTGATATTTCCTATTTAATTTTTGCTCAATTTGCTTATGGAATTATCATCGGTGTCGTCTTAGCTTTTATCGCTTCTTGGATATTAAAAAATGTTCAATTCGGCGAAAATGGTTTTGACTCTATCTTTTTAGTTGCTATTGCCTTAGCTGCTTATGCCCTTCCTTCGTTAGTTGATGGTAATGGTTATTTAAGCACTTATATTGCAGGTATCATCTTAGGCAATCAAAATATCCCGAAAAAGAAAAATCTCGTAAACTTCTTCGATGCTTTTAATGGCATGATGCAAATGCTCATCTTCTTCTTATTAGGTTTATTAGTATTTCCTTCAAAATTACCATATTATTTTGTCCCTGCTTTGTTTATTGCTATTTTCCTTACATTCATCGCTAGACCTATAACCATGGCAATATTATTGTCTCCATTTAAATCTCCTTTAAATCAACAATTAATCATGTCATGGGCTGGCCTTCGTGGAGCTGCTTCCATCGTTTTTGCGATTGTCGCTGTCGTATCACCAAATTATGCTGATGACTCAATTTTTTCCATCGTCTTCTGTATCGTACTTTTATCTTTATTATTCCAAGGTGCTTTATTGCCATCTGCTTCAAAACATCTAAATATGATTGATGAACACGAAAATGTATTAAAAACTTTCAATGATTACACTGACGAAAACAATATCCATTTCACTTGTTTAGAATTAAATAATTCACACCCATGGATTAATAAACAAATTCGCGATATCGGTTCTATCCCAGGTACATTGATTGCTGCTATCTTGAGAAAAGGAGCCACAATAACGCCAAAAGGCGATACCTTCTTGCGCGATGGAGATACACTCATCATTTGCGCTAAAACCTATCAAGGCAATGATAATATCACTTTAAATGAAATAAATATTGATTCTAATAATGAATTCATTGGCAAAAAACTTCGCGATATTGATATCAAAAAAGACTCACTTGTTGTTTTAGTCTCAACGAAACGGCGTAGATATCATACCTGATGGCGATACTATTCTAGAAAGAAAAAAGATACGCTTGTAGTTTTCTCTCAAAAAAATCTTTTTCATTTAGCTTAAATTAAAATCAAATATAAAATAAAAAGATAGTTATAAGACAAAATTTAGTCTCATAACTATCTTTTTTAATTTAAATTTTATTACATGATAGATTTATAAATTTCTTTAATAGCTTCTACACTTACATCTCTTGGATTTCCTGATGTACAAGCATCAACAAAAGCAGATTCAGATAAAAATTGAAGGTCTTCTTCTTTTACACCTAATTGAGTCAATTTCTGAGGAATTCCCACATCTACACTCAATTTTTTCTACGGCTTCAATACAAGCCTGACGAGCCTGTTCAATACTCATATCTTCTGTATTTTTTTACGCCCATAGCTACTGCGATATCACGATATTTATCTGCTGTTGATGGCGCATTAAATTTCAATACTGGTGTTAATAAAATAGCACAAGCAACACCATGTGGAATGTCATATACTGCACTCAATGGATGAGCCATAGAATGTACTATACCTAAGCCAACATTAGAAAAGCCCATTCCTGCAATATATTGACCTAAAGCCATTTGTGCTCTACCTTCTGGATCGCCTTTAACAGAATCTCTTAAAGAACGAGCTATGATTTCAATAGCTTTTATATGCATCATATCTGTTAATTCCCATGCACCTTTAGTGATATACCTTCGATAGCATGAACAAGTGCGTCCATTCCTGTTGCTGCACAGAGTTTTGGTGGCATAGATGCAGTCATATCTGGATCGATAATTGCCACTACTGGAATATCATGTGGGTCAGCACAAACAAATTTACGATTTTTTTCTTCATCAGTAATTACATAATTGATAGTTACTTCTGCTGCTGTACCAGATGTTGTGGATACGGCAATAATTGGCATTGCTTTATGTTTAGTTGGTGAAGCACCTTCTAGGCTTCTAACATCAGCAAATTCTGGATTTTTCATAATGATAGCAATTGCTTTACTTGTATCAATAGCACTACCGCCACCTACAGCAACAATTACATCAGCACCACATTGTTTACAAAAATCCACGCCTTCAGTAACATTTTTGATTGTAGGATTAGCTTTTATTTTATCGTAAATTTCATAATCTATTTTTGCTTCATCTAAAATATCACATACTTTTGTAGCTACTTTGAATTTAAGTAAATCTTTATCTGTAACTAACATAACTTTTTTCAAGCCACGATTAATTACTTCATTTGCAATTTCTTTTATTGCTCCTTTACCAAAATAAGATGTTTCATTTAATATTGTTCTACAAATCATTTAAATGCCTCCATTATAATATATGATTTAATTGTTCTTTTTTTCACAAAATTTCATTTAAATATACAATAAACAAAAATCAAATTTCTTTTCCTTATTATAAGTCATAAATTAACATAAATCAATATAAAACAACATAAATTTATATAAAAAAAAGATATTCTCACTAGAATATCTTTTTCTTACTTATAATCATTTTAATCTATTAAATACATATTTTGCCATGACAACTTGCACGATAAATAAAATCATCAATAAATAAAATACGGATATAATTCCTATTCCTTGAGCGATAAATCCCAAGATAGCAGGCCCTAATATAACGCCTGTATATCCCATGCAAGTTACTGCTGTAACAGCAGCATTTATCGGCATATCTTTTTGATATTGCAACAAACTATATAATACAGGCACAATATTTGCAGCACCTAAACCAAGTAAAATAAAACCAACCAACATTAAATAGAAATTATCTATAATAATTATCCATAAAAATCCTAATCCCGCTAAACTACTTCCTAATACTACAGCTTTTTCCTCGCCTAAAAATTGTACTACTTTATCCCCAATTAAACGCATGATAAGCATTGCTACAGAAAAAACAGCATATCCTACACCAGCTAAAGATAATTCTACATCTTTTACCTCAGCTAAAAATACACCGCCCCAATCCATGATTGCACCTTCGCCTAAAAAGCTCACACATGCTAAAATGCCGAATAAAACAACAATTCCTTTAGGAATAGCAATCGCACTTTCACTATTAGCGCTTTTATAATCTAAAAAATATCTGCCAAAGAAAATTACAATAGCTAAAATTATTAAACAATGAATGATTGCTATAAAAAATACATCAAGTCCCATCTTAGCTAAAATACTGAATAAGCCAGCGCTACAAAAACAACCAACACTCCAAAAACCATGCATACTAGACATCATACGTTTTTGCGATAATTTTTCAACAACAACAGCATTGATATTCATACAAACTTCTGTACAACCCATAATAGCGCCTACTAAAATCAAACAAATAGCATATGACCAAACATTAGGTAAACAAGACAACGCTACTAATACTATCGCAAATAAACTACCTGTAGTAACCATCACTTTTTTACAACCAAATTTTTTACCTAAAAGACCACCAATCGGTATAACAATAAAAGCACTTATACCTATGCACAATAATAATAATCCCAAAATATCTGCTTCAATATGTAAACGTTCTTTAATCATAGGTATCATAGGCGCCCATGTGGAAATGGCAAAACCTGGTATAAAAAAGCCATTCTAGCTGCATACTGTTCTTTTTTACCGACCTTAAACTGCATTAACTCTTTGTCTTCTAAACTCACAATAACCTCTTTCTTTTTATTTTAGATAAACTCCTATATATACATACTATATTATATGAAATTAATAAAAAAAGCTATAATAATAAAACCTTGTATAGCATAATTTTTTGCTATACAAGTTTATTATTATCATATTTAATTTAAAACTTTAAATACATAAGAAGATACTATTACTTGCAAAATAAACAGTCCAGCTAAGATACAAAATACTGCTACAATACCAATCCCATGAGCAACAAACCCTAATAGCGCAGGGCCAAACATTACTCCTAAATAACCCATACTAGTAACAGCTGTTACTGCTGAATTTATAGGCATTTCTTTTTGTCTGCCCAATAAAGTGAATACTACAGGAACAATATTTGCAGCTCCAAAACCAAGAAGAATAAAACCAAATTGCATCATAAAGAAATTATCAAAAACAATAGAAATTATATATCCTATACTTGCTACTATTCCACCAAAAATAACAACGCGCTGTTCGCCTAATTTTTGTACTACTTTATCACCAATCAAGCGACCAATGAGCATAGCGGCTGAAAATACTGCATAACCAACACCAGCTAAAGATAAATCTACACCTTTAGCTTCTGTCAAAAATACACCACTCCAGTCCATCATGCCACCTTCGCCTAAAAAGGATATAACAGCTAAAACTCCAAATAAAGTTACAATTCCCTTTGGTATAGCGATAGCTTTACCATTACTAGCACCTTTATACGGTAAGAAATATCTACTGAAAGCAAAAATAATCATGAAAATAATAATACAATGTATAATTGCTATTTGACTAATACCTAAACCTAATTTAGCCAAAATACTAAATAAGCCAGCTCCAGCAAAACAACCTACACTCCATAAAGCATGCATACCAGACATCATGCGTTTTTGGGAAAGTTTTTCTACAATTACAGCGTGAATATTCATATTTACATTCAATATACCACCTATAGCACCTAAAACAAACAAAAAGATAGCATACATATAAATATTAGGTAACATGGATAATATTATAATTTCTATACCCATGCACAAACCCATAACACGCAAAACTTTTTTACAGCCAAATTTTTGTGCAAACAATCCAGCTATAGGCATCATCAAAAAAAGAACTTACGCCAATACATAATAATAATAAACCCAATACATCAGCGCCAATTTGTAAACGTTCTTTTATAATTGGTATCATTGGTGCCCATGTAGATATACCAAAACCTGCAACAAAAAATATTATTCTAGCTGCATATTGTTCTTTTTTCCCCACTTGAAGTAAATTCAAATCTTGTTCTTTCACACTCAAAACATTATCACCTCTTACTAAAAATACTGATATATTATATCTATACTTCTATTTTCTGTCTAGTAGGATATTTATATTATTTATTGACATTCAATTTATAGCTTTCTATAATATAGTTTGATTTCAAACTATATTGGAGGTAATAAAATGTTATCTGACGAATTGCATTTTCTTTTATTAAAAAGTTTTCATCACAGTAACAAAAATATTGTCCAAAAGATTTCATCACTAAAGCTTTTACCTGGTCAGCCCAAAATTTTAGAATATCTTTTAGAACATAATGGCTCTATAGCTAAAGATATAAGTAACTATTGCGTCTTAGACAAATCAACTATCACCAGTTTATTAGTTCGCATGGAAAAGATGGTTTAATCATGCGAAAAACACATTCTACAGATAAACGTTCTGCTTATATCTATTTGACTGAAAAAGGTCTTCAAATGGCTCATAAAGTAAAAGAAATTTGCTTTAGCATTGATGATAAACGCCATTAAAAAACAATTCCACCTCAAGAGCAACAACATCTTTTAAAAACACTTAATACAATAATCAAAAATTTAGAGGAGGAATAATCTTGAAAGTCATTTCTCTACGTTATTTTTATTTCTTTTTAGGTATTATTATAAATTCATTTGGCATAGCTTTTATCACCAAAAGTAATTTAGGTACCTCACAAATATCTTCTATTCCTTACATTTTTAGCCTTGAATATACAGATTTCAGCTTTGGTTTAACGACCTTCATCTTCAATATAATTTTTATTTTAATTGAAATAGCACTTTTACGCCGTGATTTTGAACCTATACAATTTTTACAAATAGTAGCCAATATCATATTTAGTTTCTTCATTGATGTTAGCATGAATTTACTATCAGCCTTTGAGCCTGAAACCCTTATCGTAAAATTAATATCGCTTTTTATTGGTTGTACGATTTTAGCTATTGGTATTTGTATAGAAGTTGCACCAAATGTAATAGTCGTTCCAGGTGAAGGTGTTGTCCGTGCTCTTGCTTTGGCCATTGCTATTAAAAACCAAAGTAAAATTCGGCACTATAAAAATTTATTTTGATGTAACACTCATCATTATTGCTTGTATCTTATCTTTTATTTTCTTTGGCGAATTAAACGGCATTGGACTAGGTACCATCGTTTCTGCATTGATAGTAGGAAGATTTATAAATTTAGTAAACCGTCATTTCAAATTTCTCAGACATATCCGTGCCTTAGCTCGTTTAAAATAATCTTTAAGAAACTAATTTCAATCCTACTACTGAAAATAAAATTAAAAAATACAAAATAAACGGCGCCAATTAGCACTTTCTCCGTATTTGATAATACTCACAGCCACGCCTCCCACAGAACCGATACCGGACCATACGGCATATGTAATGCTCATCGGCAAAGTATCTAATGCCAAATTTAGCAAAACAAGACTGCCGCCGAACGCCAGACACATCTTCACGATAAGCACTGACGATTTTTTCAAACCGAATTTTTTAATAAGCTGCCACTTATTCATATAATTAATACTTAAAACTTCCAGTAATCCGGCAACAATAACAAAAATCCAATCCATAACTTAAAACCTCATCTTTCTACTTGTTCATTCAACAATTTTAAACCGATTACACCAACAATCAAAGTAACCATAAATACAAGCTGCCAAAAACTCGGCAATATGCCAAATCCCAAAAATTCCACCAAAATCGTACCGATAGAGCTAAGCCCTACAAATACGGAATACGCCGTTCCTACCGGCAATGTATTTCCCGCCGTAATCAGACAGTAACTTGAACCCATGATAGAAAGACACGTCACCGCCCATTCCCATGGAAGTTCAGCGTATTTAAGCCCCGTAATCCACATCAATTCAAAAAAGTAGCACCTAAAATTTTTACCCAGCCGATATTCATCACAAAAACCTCCTGAAAATTAATTTTATAAAACAAAAAAGGCTATAGACTGCTGTTTGATTCAGAAACAGCAAAATCTATAGCCTTTTTTCAGACGCTTTCATTTACTTATGGTAGTTTAACAAAATTATTTTTATTTGTCAAATGCCGTTTAATCTAAACTAATTTTTTCACGTCTTTTGGAAAGCTCCTTCAATATATTAAAATAAAAACTTCCGTTTAACTTGTAAAATTTAAGATATAGACACAAAATTACCATAATCAGTAAAGCCGACATTATAAACATCATCACTCTCAAGCCCAAAACCGTTTCCGGCGTCTGAACCGCATTCGGCACATAACCCACCAAGGATAAAACCATCGCCCCGATAAAACCAGCAATAGCCGAACCAAATTTCACGGTAAACGTCTGTACAGAAAACACGACAGCCTCGCTTCTGATACCCGATTTATATTCTCCATATTCAACTGTATCCGCCAGCATTACAGTCGTCGTAACACCGGCTAAAGCATTGCCCAGACAAAAGAAACCTACCATGGAAAAAAACAGCCAGATATTCGCATTTTCATCGCTGCCGGTAAAAAACATGCCCAACAAACCTAATACTAATAAAACAGCAGATAAAATATAAACTACTTTTCGTGAAAATTTATTTGCTAAAAATGGAAAAGCTATCAAACCTATAGAGCCAACGATAAAATTAACTATGCCAAAAATAGAAAACCATTCTTCATGACAAACTACATATTTGAAAAAATAAATATTCATTCCAGTCCATAAAAATACTGCAATTTGCTGTAATATCGTCATAAAAATAATAATTAATAATTGATCATTTTCCTTCAAGAAATTCAATACTTCACTAAGTTTAATATCTCTTTTATTTTTTATAACTACATGTTCACTGACATTTCTAACACATATTATTTCACAAATATTGAATACAATAGCTACAATCACGGCAAATCTCAAATAGCCATCACTTTCACTCGCTCCCATATTCACGCCTAAACAAGCGATTACTAATAAACCAATTGTAGACATCATTTGACCACCAAAAGTCGCAAATAATCTAGATAACATAGAAATTTCATTTCTAACCTTAGCATCATTTGAAAATGCCGGTATCATTGCCCAAAAAGGTACGTCCATCAATGTATATGTAAGACTCCATAATAGATATGTAACAATACACCAGACATTTATCAAAATTCCTTGTAAAAAAGTTGCCGGATTTAAATATAATAAAATTAAAACAAAAGAATTTATTATTGTTCCTATTAAAATCCAAGGGCGAAATTTTCCCCATTTAGTTTTTGTATTATCAACAAGCCAGCCCATAAAAGGATTAGTTATAGCATCTACAATACGAATCACTAAAAACAAAGTACTCACAAAAATTAATGATACACCAACTACATCGGTATAAAAAATCATCAGAAAAGCAGCTATCATATTATAAATAAAATCTTTTCCATAAGCTCCTATTCCATAAGATAATTTCTCTTTCCATAAAAGTTTTCCATAAATAAATTTGCTCCTCCATTTTTTTAATTTTTATAAAATAAAAGACTATAACTCCTCTGTTTTATTCAGAAAAAGTTATAGTCTAAATGACGAATTCAATATTTTTCTATGGAAATATTATGCAAAATTTTTAATGAGTTGTCAATAATTATTCATAAATTATAAAGAAAAAGCACTGAAGTAAT
>ENA-OPZN01000299-OPZN01000299.1-human-gut-metagenome-genome-assembly--contig:-NODE-299-length-17291-cov-3.272372_pt1 | contig 17291 bp, 14 predicted proteins | sample MGYA00242483_ERZ504503 | MGnify/ENA primary metagenome ERZ504503 (study PRJEB26092, sample SAMD00036285) | human gut metagenome | host: Homo sapiens | study: EMG produced TPA metagenomics assembly of... | reverse complement strand
TCATGCTGGAAAAGAAAACCGGACGTACTACCGGATGGATAAATTATACTTTGGCTAAAGCCGACCGTATATTCAGTAAAGGAAATGTAAATGGAGGGAAACGTTTTCCCTATAAATACGACAGACGCCACTCCGTGAACATCACGATAAACAGCGCCTCAACAAAAAAGTATACATGAGCGCTTCTTGGATTTACGCTTCAGGAAATACTGCCACCCTGCCCAAAGAGAAAGCAACCATCATTCTCCCCGAAGGAAGCTATGGATGGGGACATATGGGAAATACAGGCAACGGGGTTGTTTTTCCCTTTGAATATAGCTCTTCTCGAAATAACTACCGTCTGCCCGCCAGTCATCAGTTGAATCTAGGATTCAACTTTCACAAAAAGACAAAACATGGAGAACGGATTTGGAACGTCAGTATTATGAATGCCTATAACTCTTTGAATCCCAATCATGTATTTATAGATTATTACACGGATGAGCAATCGGAAGGAAAAAAGATTCCTGTGATACAAAAAGTCACTCTCCTTCCCTTCTTACCTTCATTCTCATATACTTATAAAATTTTTAAGCAAATAATGAAAAAAAAGCACTTTTTACTCCTTTTCATTTTGTTCATTTTATTGGCCGCCTGTACCAATGATATAGAAATATTGCCTAATGATGAATCTCAAAAAGCTCATCGTCAACGCTCTGATAAAACGCAAACAAAAACGAACAATGCTATCTTTTTAGCTTTATCCGGCTATCACGAACCCCAAGTAGTAAAAAATGGAATTATTCACCTTTATATCAATAATGTATTATCGGAAACAATTTCGGAATGTACCTATCGTCCTAACAATGATTCACCGTTAGACTATCAAAAATTATTTTTTATCAGATAAGCAGCCGTTTTAAAACCGGTGATCAAGTACGTATCGAAGTAGAAAACCAAAAGACGGAAAAATATAAAAGCGAATGCAGAAGCAACAGTATATGAGCCCATTGAAATTATCAAAGCGGACACCATTGAATCTAATCATTCTCTATCAGAGACTTCGGAAAGCCTTTGGATATATCAAGCAACAAAGTGGAAAATAAAATTACAAACTCCCACCACAAACCATTCCCAATATTACCGGGTCAACATAAAACAAACATATACTTACCGCCTTACTAACCGCAAAACTTTACAAGACTCCACTGCTATCTCCACCCAATGGGAATGTAGCGGATATTATGACACTGCATTAATGGACGGAAACCTGGCACTCCCAACAACTCTGATCCTATCATTAATTTCATCCCCACTATAAACAACTATTATAATGTATTCAATGATGCTTACTTTACCAACAACCAATATACCATGACTTTAGACAGTTGGTATAGTTTCCTATTAGACAATAAACTATATAAAATTAAAAAGATAACAGGAAAAGCTATCATACAATATTATGCCATATCCCCGGCTGAATATCAATATTTACGAGCCGCCAATGCATATGCCGACCATGACAGTAGCAACCTGTTGGAAACACCTGTCATCTTTCCCAATAACATCAAAGGAGGAATAGGTATTTTTGCCATAGAAAATCCGACAGAAACAAGCATTCCTTTAAAATCCATCGAAGATATTAGAAAGCTTTGCCACTTTCGGATCTCTGTTAAATTATTTATCTTCCAATGAAATCTGAAAAGGAGAAGCCGGTAGTCCGGTTCTATTTTTCAAATTCGCATGAACCGGATTATCATCCCAACCATAACGTACCGTTACAGGATGAGGGATATCTTTATGCCATACCGCCACCTGATTCCCATTAACAACAACTGCTTCCGCCCACTGAAAATGTCCATCGGCACCAGCTATCGCAAATCCCGTCAATTCATCTACCGCCCGTAATTTATCAGTTCCCGCTTCAAAAGAAAGAATAGCCTTTCCTTCATGATTGACAGTCATGCCCGTACACATGGGCCCGTTGTGCACACTCTTTTTATCACCATACACCCCTCTTTTCGCCAACAGGGAGATACGTCTTGCCAGTTCTTTTTTATTCAATGGATGAATATCGTTCCACTCGCCTAAATCAATCGCTACCGCCAAAGCTGCATTCGGGACTTTCAACGCTACTTGCCGTTGCGCTTCACGCAAAGCCGCCCAATTACTTTCTACCGGCTCCGAATGTGTCTTCATGAAATTGGCCAGCTGTACAATAAAGAAAGGCAATTCTTTATCAGCCAGTTTCTCACGCCAGTCAATAATCATGGCAGCCAGCAATTCCTCATATTCATTAGGACGGCCCGTATTCGTTTCTCCCTGATACCACAACGCACCGGTAAAGGCCAGATTACGCAGAGGAGAAATCATGGAATTATACATGCCGGTAGGAACATTCTGAAAAGAGACACTGTTGGTGCGTGCAGGCATCTCACAGCCTAATTGATATTTCCAGCGGCTGGACAAACGGACTGTATCTGTCCCCCATGCTAGACAATAAGGTTTATCGGGCACAAAACTGGCGGCCCCTCCGTAATTAATCAGCCGGACAGTCACCAGATTCTCACCGGGTTTCAATATAGAAGCCGGCACCCGATAAATACGCGGCGGATACTGATAGAAAGTGTTACCTACAGAAATCCCGTTCACAAACACCGAATCGGCATCCACCATGCACCCCAAACGAAGAACAGCCTCTTTTCCGGCTTGTTCCGCTGATACATTCACTTTCTGACGGAACCAATGAGAGCCACTCACCGGATATCCATTCTTTCTTCCCCATTCCTTGGAAAACATATCTACTGTCTGCCAGTCCGTATCATCCAGTTCCGGACGATTCCAGCATATCCCGTCATGAAGTCCCCGGTCTCCTTTGTACAAAGCGGTATCCCAAAAACGGTTCATCATCTGTCCCGAACGGTTGCACAACTCACGATACTCATCCGAATTAAACAAATCACGCTCGTGCAACTGACGCGGAAACTTCTGCAAGGCCTCCTCACTCATCCAAGCCTCGACGGAACTTCCCCCCAACTGGAGTTAACAATGCCCACAGGTACTTGCGTCTCCCTATACATCTCCTTGGCAAAGAAATAAGCCAAAGCAGAGAAGGAAGGAGCAGTTTCTTTAGTCAGCGACATCCAGTCTGCCCCCGGCAGATCGTCTTTAGGTCCATGCAAATCATTGCCTAAAGGAATCTTCACATACCGTATCATCGGATTCTCATCCCTTGCTATTTCCTCGGCAAATTTATCAGTCACCCGTCCGGCGGTCAATTCCATGTTGGACTGTCCGGAGCAAAGCCAGACATCACCCACTAGAATATCTTTCAACCGGATATCATTCACGGTCATTTCAAAAGGGCCGCCTGCCTTCATGGGAGGCAGCTCCACCAGCCACTTACCATCTTCCCCGGCTACCGTACTGAATTTCTTCTTTTTAAAAACAACGGTCACATTCTCTCCTTTATCGGCATTTCCCCATATTTTAACGGGCCGCTCACGTTGCAATACCATACCGTCCGATAGGATGGCAGGCAATTTCACCTTTGCTTCGGTCCATGCGGAAAATGCACAAAGAACCGACATTACTAAAGCCAACTTATATTTCATTTTTCTTATAAAGTTAAAAACCGTAATTTATTTATTGAACCCACTCTCAGGACATTCATAGTTCGAGATTTCCAACCGGAAGCGTTTCATATCCTCCAACTCGTGTACCGGACGTTCTATGCCGGCCGGAACAGGCATCCCTGAGAAAGTCTGGAAATAAAGCAGACAAGCATCTTTCACCACACGGCGTCACGCATCTGGATTTTCAATTTTCGACTGCACTTCCCCGAACCGGCGTGCATCTACAAAAGGTTCCACACTGTCCCATACTTCCTGAAAACCACGTACCTGCCGCACACCTCTATCGTATGCATGGCACAACTCCCCCCAAAGCGTACGTCCGCTTTTCATCTGATGATGCCAAGCACATGATGGAACCAAAGCAAATAAATCTCGGGACAAGTTGCCTTGTCATTGTAAATCTGACGAAGTGAATCGGGATACTGAGAAACGGCATCACTCCCTTTGCTGCTACGGTCGAAACCGATTCCCTCCTTATCTGCCTTATGATAATAAGAAGGTAACCAGTCCGGACGAGCACCGGGCACACTACACCACGGTTCAGGCCCATAATGGTGCCCCCATGCAAACTGATGATGCAGCCCCAACGGCATCATATAATTCACCACCGCCTCCCGGCTCTGCAACATCATCTCTTTGACCGGACGGACAAATGCCGGCTGGGAAGTAAACGTCTGCCGCAACCACTCATCCGCAATCCGGTCTGAAGTCAGCGACGGATTCCATGCCAACCGCCCGAAAGCATACCAGTTGGCCTGCGCAAAATGGTGTCCGCACCAATTCACATCCCGTACCGATGTTTGCCACACCCGCAGCAGCTTTTAACCTATCCGGACGCACCTCGCCAAAAACTCCTCCCATAAAGGAGCCAAATAAGCCAGATGATTGGAAAAGCCTAAATACTCCTGAGTAATTTGAAACTCCACCATCATGGGAGTCCGCTTCATGGCTGTGAACAAAGGGCTGTAAGGTTCGCGAGGCTGGAAATCTATCGGTCCGTTCTTTATCTGTACTATTACATTGTCATGAAACTGCCCGTCCAAAGGCATAAACTCCAAATAGGCCTGCTTGGCACGGTCACTGTCGGTAGGACTATAGACAAACGCCCTCCACATCACGATTCCTCCGTAGGGTTTCAACGCATCCGCCAGCATATTCGCTCCCTCGGCATGAGTACGCCCGAAATCACATGGTCCCGGCTGCCCCTCCGAATTGGCCTTTACCAAAAAGCCGCCAAAATCAGGTATCAACGTATAAATTTCTTTCACTTTCCGCCTCCACCACCGGATGACCTCCTTGTCCAACGGATCTGCCGTATCCAACTTGCCCAACTGGATAGGAGATGCAAAATTAACCGATAAATAGACCTTTATACCATAAGGCCGGAAGACATCAGCCAATGCCTTGACTTTCTCCAGACTGGAGGTTGCCAGCACTTGGGGCGAAGCATTGACATTATTCAGCACCGTTCCATTAATACCCACAGAAGCATTGGCACGGGCGTATGCCTCGTAACGTGGTGACAAAGTTCCGGGAAGTTCTTCCCAATTCCACAAAGAACGACCGGCATAACCACGCTCCACCGTACCATCCGGATTATCCCAATGGTTCAAGATGCGAAGATCATACACAGGTTGTTCAGTAACCGACAGAGGTACTGTGACCTGCCCCGCCGCCTGCATACGCAACAGACAATAAACACCATAAAGTAATCCTGCCTCGGTGGATGAAAGAATACGGCCCTGATGTTCCGAAGAAGTGATGGCAAACCCATCCCCCTGCCCTGTCCTCTTTTTCTCCAAAAGTACAGGCTCTCCCTTCCAGGCGTTTTTCAACTCAGCAATGGCAATGGCTATGGTGGGTGACACTTTTCCTTTATATATAACTTCCACTTCCGCACCTTCCGCCGGGCGCATCACCGGCAACCACAAGCGGCTGCCGTCTTCTTCTGCCGGACAGGCATTGTCCGGTCGTGTACCGGCTTGCAACATTCCTGCCGCCAAGCACCCGCACATCATTCCTATCCAAACTGTCAATCTGATGTTTTTCATTGTCCATTCAGTTTATTTCTCCGGCAAGGAGATTCGTCCATAAACAAATAACTATCCTCATAACCGCCATAATCCACCACAATCTTTTCAAATACGATGGCAGGCTCCACCGGTTTCAGAACCAATGTATAGGTTCCGTCCGCACGGTCGGGCAGGCTCAACTTCACCCGGGTCTTCACCACCCGACGGGCCACTGTGGGATACAGTACGCGATATACATTATCCGGATGCTCGTTCAACTCCGCATTGAAACAGACAGTCTGCTCCTCCCCTCCTTCAAAACCTACTGTGTAGCGATGACCTTCCCGTCTGAGGAAGGGGCAGGGTGGATTTCACAATGACATACACATTTACCGTATCTACTTTTTGCGGTATTTTCATTTTATAAGAGAGCGAAGCTCCCTCAGCAGACTGTGTATAAGGCATCAAAGCCACTCCGCTCAGCGTACGTCCCATGTGCGGTATGACTGTCCAGGCGGTCTTCGGTGCCGCGGATGATGCAAAGTAATGCTCCGCCTCCATGGAAACCACCCCTTTGTCACCGGCAAACAAATATCCTCCTACAGCCTGTTCCGGTTGCTCTATCCGGTAACTTCCGGCAAACGGTCGGCAGGGAAATCATCGTTCCACGAAGTATAGCCTATATGTTTCTGCATCATCATTCCGTTCCACTTGCCTCCCGACATTTCTTCGTTGTATTCCCTGCACAATTCCGCATCGCGCCTAAACGCCTTCTCCACCTTGTCGGCCCACTCATTCACCTGCGGATTGTTCTCCTGGTACAATTTGTGATTCATGGCTTGTGCATAGTACATTTCATATAGATTGGCCATCGCCTGCACAGGAAAAAGAATCAGTTGGCGATAAGCATCCCTGTAAGCGGCATCCAGTTTCAAATACTGCCGCAAGGCTTCCGCCTCCAGCTTCACATATTCATCGGCCACCTGCCTCCATTCCCCCGAAGCCAAATGATAAGTATCCTTATCCAGCATCTCGGGAGTCACGCGTCCATTGTACTTGCAATACAGGTTCAGGATACGCATGGCCTCATCCGCCTGTTCCTCACCGAACTGTTGCGCACAAAACGCCCGTGTATGCTCCAACAGATTCCCTGCCGCATAGCGTTCCGGATTCCAAGCCATATTCATAAAAAGAGTGATAGGATACTCCATCGGCTTCAAATCACCCACATTCAATATCCAAAGCTTATCCACCCCATAGCTGTAAGTCAACTGAAGCTGTTCCCACATATTTTGTATAGGAGTTACATTCAACCATTTGGAATTACGGGGAGCCCCCACATAATCTACATGATAATACATCCCCCATCCGCCGGAACGCTTCCGTCCTTTGGCATCCGGCAACCGGCGCACATCCCCCCAGTTGTCATCACTCAGCAACATAATCACATCATCGGGCACACGGAGTCCCATGTCATAATAGCGTTGCACCTCTTTATAAATAGCCCATACCTGCGGACGTTTCTCCGGCGCTTTTCCCGTCACTTCCTTGATAATACGACGCTGATTCCGGAATATCTTCTCCATCAGGCGCATGTTTTCCTCATCACGCGGCACATATTTGTCATCTTCTCCTTCCTTTCCACCCATCGGAGTATCACCGTCACCTCTCATACCAATGGTAATCAAATCTTCCGTACCGGCGGCACGCTCCAAACCTTCACGGAAAAAACGGTCAATCACTTGCTGATTGGAAGCATAGTCCCACACCCCATATTCGCTACGCTTCCTTACCCATTCCTGATGATTGCGTGCCATAGGCTCATGGTGTGAGGTTCCCATTATAATCCCCATCTCATGGGCGGTCTTGCTGTTCTCCGGATCATCCGCATAAAAGCTCCAGCCCCACATGGCAGGCCACATAAAGTTACCGCGCAGACGCAGAATCAGTTCGAACACACGGGCATAAAAACGATGATCACCATAATTCGTGCCGTAAGTGTGCTTCACCCATCCGGTCAGGCAAGGAGCCTCGTCATTCAAAAAGATACCCCGATACTTTACCGCCGGTTCTCCCGCCGTATAACTTCCACGCGTCATCGAAAGATTCTGCCGGGGCATCACCGGCACATCCGCCCAGTCGTACCACGGCGAAACACCAATCTGTTCCGAAAGCTCATAAATCCCATAAATCGTTCCGCGTTTGTCACTTCCCACAATGACGAGCGCCTCATCCACTCCGTTCAAGGGAGCAGATATCACGGTCATCAGGTATTTCTCATTCTTGCCCTCCAGCAACGAAGCATCTATCTTTTTCGCCTTTACCAATTCCCGGATATAACGGCTTTTCAACGTACCTACCATAACCATACGCTTTACACCGGGAGTATAGCATAACCCGGCAGCCCGGCCACTCACCCGTTTAAAGTCATTCTGAAGATTCCTTACTGCTATCATCACACCGGCATCTTCCTGCTCGTCCACCAATATTTCATTGGCCACTCCGTTTTCCATCAGTGTGAAACGGTCGGGAGCCAGCCGGTCGAAAGTAATCCCTTTATGATCTATAGCTCCTACATTCAGGCACAAGGTGGAGAACAAGAATATCCCCACACATTTTTTTAGTTTCATTCTATTCACTTTTTAGTTACCGTACTCAAAATAATCTATATCCACATATCCTCCCAAATCTTTAGTAGCATAATTAAAAATAGCAAACTTGCTTCCCATAAAGAATTTGGTATAATCAAAAACCATTTTACAAGGCTCCCCTATTCGTTTCCACGTTTTCTTGTCATAACTGTAGTAAAAAGTGGCTTCATCTTTTTTATCGGCAAAGTCGCCCTCCATACGAAGATAGACCACCTCTTTTTCACAATCTATGCGTTCCTTCTCCAGTACTTCCACAGCAGTCACCCTTTTTTCCCGGTCCGAAAGACTGACAGACTGATGTGACATCACCCACTGCTTTTTCCCGTTCTCCATGACCACAGCCAGCACTCCGGACAACCCATTAAAAGCACTGAAGCCCGCAACATCCCCTTCTTTCATCTTCGAGACATCCATAGCTACCACACCGCTGCATTTCGGCCCGCTCATACGCTGGGTCAAGGTATTGGGAGCCAGAAACAGATTATCCACCACCCTTCCGGTCCTCAACCGCAGGAAACCCGGACGCTCTGTCAGCGACCAGCAATCGTCCAACGGATTATGGTTCCACTGCCAGTTCAAGCTCAACCGGTCGGTGTCGAAATCATCACTTCCCATGATACTTCCTTTACACTTCTCTCCGGAAGCAGGCATCTCCATACACTCGGGCACACGTCCGTCCGCATCTCCCAGTATCGGCCAACCGTCTTCCCAGCGGCAGGGCATCAATGTGGGCACACGCCCTATGCCGCCCCTATCTTGAAAAATAAAGCCATACCAGTTTCCGTCAGGAGTATCGACTATACAGCCTTGTCCCACGCCACCATATCCTTGAAATTCGGTTTCTAAAATCACCTTTTTCTCATACGGACCGGTTATCTGGTCGGCACGATAGCACACCTCACGACGCAACCGTCCGGGAATGCTCCAGTCCATGGAAATCATCATCACGTAATATCTGCCGTTATGCTTGAATGCCTGACTTCCTTCCAGAAGTCCCTGCTCGTCGGCATCCCGCTCGAATATCTTTTGGTCTATACCTCCCGGCTCCACATCGCTCAGGTCGCTCTTGAGCTGACGAAGTTGTCCGGTGCCATAAAACAGATAGACTTTGCCGTCATCATCAAAAAACAAAGAAGCATCATGATGATGAGGCGGACGGGAGACTAATGTCCATTCGCCCGCCGGATCTTCGGCGGTATAGATATAACCACGATGAGGTTCATCATTGGGTGAGAACCATACATAGAACCGTCCGTCATGATAGCGGATGCTGGAGGCCCATTGTCCGCGACCATATACCGTGCCTTCCTTCAAATCATAACGGGGCAAGTCAGTAAGCCGTTGAAACACATAACTGATCGTTTCCCAATGCACCAAGTCCTTTGAACGCATCACCGGACAACCCGGCATCAGGTGCATGGTGTGCTTACCAGATAGTAATAGTTTTCCACCCTTATCATGGAAGGGTCAGGTACATCCGCCTCAATCACCGGATTATGGAACATTTCCCGTTGTTGTGCAAACGCCCCCGACAAACCAATGAAGCAGGTAATAATAATAATGATCTTCTTCATTTCTTTTTCTACTTTCTATTTTTGAACAAATGAGGCATGAACCGGTACAAGCAACGACGCCATGTCAACCACTCGTGTGCCGTGCCCTGCGATTCGTAATAGTCCACATGAATACCTATTTTGCGCAAAGACTCTGCCAGTTTTCGGGTACCGAACCGTTCTTCCGTTCCGCATCCCAAAAACAAGTAATGTACCTGCTTGTTAAACTTGCCGGCATCAGCAAACACACCGTCAAAGCAAGTCTTCACATCCAGTCCGAAGATAGCACCGCTGAATGCGCCAATATACGAAAACTTGTCCAGATGAGGCAATGTGGTAGTGAGAGTCTGATGACCACCCCATGACAATCCTGCCATTGCACGATGTTCACGATCAGTATAAGTCCGGAACGTCCTGTCAATCATCGGTATCAAGTCCTCCAGCATCACCCTGTAAAAAGAGGCACCATACAAAGCTCTCTCCTCATTCACATCCTTCCCTTTGCGAGGAATGAAAGGAGCTTCCACATCCCCACTGTCCATCACAACAAGCATCGGCACACATTGCCCGGAGGCTATCAGGTTATCCATAATATGTTGCATACATCCCTGTGCCGACCAGCCCGTCTCATCCTCGCCCATGCCATGTTGCAGGTAAAGTACCGGATAACGTTTTTTCACCTTGGTTTCATATTCAGCCGGAGTATAGACCATGCAACGGCGGAATTCCTTTTTGGCTTCCGAATAATAAGTACACGAGCGCACCTGCCCATGAGGTACTCCCTGCTGAGGACGATAGTAATCACCTTCCACTCCCTCGGGAACCTCTATCCCACTCGCCATACGGCAACAACCAAAGAAAGTGTAACTGGACGGATCGGCCACCTGCACCCCGTCCGCTATCAAAAATAATAATGGAATCCTACGACCAACGGATCGGTCTTTACTGTCCAAAAGCCATCCGCGTCCTTCTGCATGTCATACTTCTTACCGCAACAGTCTACCTGAAGCCTTCCGGCTTGCGGAGCATAGAAACGGAAGTGGGCGCAATGCTCCTCGTCCAGCCGCGGATACTCGTAACCCGGAATATTGGTAGATGCGGCCTGCGTCCTGTCTTTCACCTCTTGCTCTGTCATTTCCTGCCGGCTGAATTTCCACCAGTCAAAATGAAACAGTTCACATCCTTTCCTGCCTTTGAACACAAAATAGACATCATGCACACCCGTCACAGGAACCGTCACATCCGCCTCTATACTTGTCCAACATTCCCATCCTCCGGTATGAGGAACCCTCATTTCAGCTATCAGCGTTCCGCCGATGCTGTCGGTCCTGATTTCTATCCACCCGCCGCGAAGGGCACTGGCAACAGACACACTAAGACACTTGGGCAACAAATCTTCAAAATCCACCTCGCGTACCTTTATATAATCCCCGTCATGAATTCCGGATACATACACCCCCGTCTTTGCATTCCATTCCGACTTTACTCCTTCGGAGAAAGCTATCGTTTCCGCCTCCACACGTTGATAAGGAGTCAGTGTGCCTACCGGCGACACCCCTTCTGTCGTCGCATTAATATCGGGAAGTACCATCGGGGTTGTAACTGAACTGCTCCACTGCCACGCTACGTCCGAAACCACCCCCACCGGGTAATTTCCCGGTGTGATAAAAGAAATAAGAATTACCTTTATAATCCGTCACTCCACAGTGATTGGTAAACGAACCGGTATCTTGCAACGGCATAATTTCTCCCATATACTTCCAAGGTCCTGTCGGAGTGTCACTCATCGAGTAAGCGATGTGTTCGGGTACTCCGCCGGCTGCATACGACAGATAATATGTACCGCCACGCTTGTGCAACCACGGACCTTCCGTATAGATGTCCTTGTATTTCTTTCCTTTCTCCCGTTTGTCCGGCCCCGGAGAACCAAAACTCTCTATAGTCTGCTCCACCTTGGACACCTCACCATCCAGCGAAACCATATCGGCATTCAGCTTGGCATAGTAAACATTCGGATTTCCCCAATATAAATAAGCCTGCCCGTCATCGTCCACAAAAACCGTGGGATCAATAAAATCCCAGCTACCTTCGTAAAGCGGTCTGCCGATAGCATCCTTAAAAGGGCCGGTAGGCGAATCACCCACCGCCACACCGATAGCCATCGTGTTTGTCAACTTGGAATGCAGACACACATACCAATAGAATTTCCCGTTGCGTTCGATACATTGCGATGCCCAGGCACGATCGTCCGCCCAGTCGAAAGACTCGATGGCAAGCGGAGAACCGTGATCGGTCCAGTTCACCATATCTTTAGTAGAATAGACGCGCCACTCTTGCATCCAGAAAAAATCGGCATGGTCCTCATCGTGTCCCGTGTAAACATACAAGGTGCCATCGTGCACCATAGGTGCCGGATCAGAAGTATAGCAAGTCTGCACAATCGGATTCTGCGCCTGCAACACTCCGGCAAGCAACAGGGACAAGCCACTCATCATACATTTCCGGATACCGGATAAATCACATTCAAGTTTCATATTCATGGTATTAAATTCACAAGGCTGTTTTTACGTTCCGTTCTTCACTGCTCAACAAGAGCAAAGGTAAGGACATTCGCCTTATATCGGAGTGTAACCATGTTACATAGTCCTTTTTCCATGTTACAAACCTGCCCGATATGGCACAAAGTACCGAAATTACTCCTTATTTATTAGGCTATATATTCTTTTTTGAATTATTTTTGTGCACCTGAATTTACTGGGATATTTATATTATGATGAAACATACGATTCTTATACTATTTCTTTTTCTGTCTTTGTTGTGCCACGGACAATCGTACAAATTCTTCACAACAGACAGGGAACTTTCCAGCAGTCTGATCAACAAAATATATCAGGACCGGAACGGCATGATATGGATTGCCACCGAAGACGGACTGAACCGCTATGACGGAGCCAAGTTCATCACCTACAAGCATGACCCGGAAAACGAGTACTCCCTCTGCCATAACTACGTACGAGTGCTGTACGAGGACAGCAAAGGACGGTTGTTCGTAGGAACCTATAACGGTATACAGCTATACGATCCGGAAACCGACAGCTTCAGCGCGCGAGCGCAATGGGAAGACGGAAAGACTTTTGACAGCAATATCATGTCCATTCTGGAACGTAGGAACGGAGAAATATGGGTATCGGGAAACAACTTGTGTACCATAACCATCACACAGGGGAAACTGACTGCACACAAACTGGACTTACCTATCCCCACCCAAATGACAGACTACATGATAGAGGACAGACAACACAATCTTTGGGTAACACAGGGTGAGAATGGTATCTACCGCCTCTCTGTGGACAATAAAAGCAAGCACTTTCTGAAACAAGAGAAGGGAATGACCATTGTGGACCTCTATGAAGACAACTACGGAGACATCTACCTGGCAACCATAGGCAAAGGATTGCTGAAATATAACCAACCAGCAGAAGAGTTCATTCCTATCCTTTATAAAGGAAAACAAAAACCTGCCTATCAAATCCATCTGCCAGATAAGCCAAAACGAGCTTTGCCTGGGCACGGACGGGAAAGGCACCAAGATTTTCAACATCCCCAAACAGCTCATCACGGATTACCCTTTTGATAATAATTACCTCGACTCCGGTACCTCCAAAGTACACTCCGTCCTGAAAGACAATGCAGGAAACCTATGGATAGCCATTTACCAGAAAGGGGTTATGATGATTCCCGCACAGCCCAACAGTTTCAAGTACATAGGCTACAAATCAATAAACAAGAATATCATCGGCTCCAACTGTATCACCTCACTCTGCCGCGACCACAAAGGCATATTATGGATAGGTACTGACAACGACGGCATATACGGCATCACCACAGAACTGAAGCAAAAAGTCCATTATGCCCCACATGACAGCCCCTCTTCGGTTCCTTCCACCGTTTTCGGCCTGTATGAAGACTCTGAACATAATCTGTGGTTCGGATCCTATACCAACGGACTAGGCAGACTGGATAAGAAAACAGGACAGTGCAGCTATCTGCAGAATCTGACAGACAAGAATGGAAACCGTATCCAACGCGTGTATGATCTGGTTGAAGACCAGGACAAACGACTCTGGATAGCCACCATGGGAGCCGGACTTTTCTATTATGACTTGAAGACAGGACAGTCTGTATATGACCCTAAATTCAATGCTGCCACCAAAAAATATAAATGGATAAGCTGTCTTTTGTACGCCGGTGACAACCACCTTTATGTAGGAACGTATGACGGAATAAGATGTATAGACCTGAGCACCGACGACTTCAAGACTGAAGAAATCCTATCCAGACACATCATCACTCCCTTTATGAAGACCCCCAAGGCAACATCTGGATAGGCAATTCCGAAGGACTGGCAGAATGGAATCCCCAAACCCAGCAACTAAAGACCTACACCACCGCCCACGGACTATCCAGTAACGCCGTATATGCTATCAAAGGAGACGGGCAGGACAACTTATGGATAAGCACCAATGCCGGAATGTCACGTTTTTATATGAATACCCCACACGTTCAGCAATTTCTATGCAGACGACGGTCTGCAAGGAAATGAATTCAGCAAAAACGCCTCTTTTGCCGACCACAACGGCATACTCTGGTTTGGAGGTACAAACGGAATTACCTATTTCAATCCTCAAGAGATTACGAATCCCGCAAAAAATGGAACGTACGCATCATCGACTTCTATCTGCACGACCAACCCATAAGGAAAGGAATGTTGTCGGGCGGAAAAGAAATCATAAACACCTCCGTCTTTGAGGCCCGGGATTTCCACTTGTCACATAACGACAACGCTTTCAGCATCGAGTTCTCTACCCGCGAACTAAATAATTCCGAACGTATCACGTATCTATATACCATAAACAACACCCCCTGGGTCAAACTTCCCAAAGGAGTCAACCGAGTGTCATTCAGCGACCTTCCCCCCGGCGATTATCATTTCCGGATCAAAGCCGAAGATTATCTGCTGGAATCCGACACCGATGAAATCACCATTCACATCGCACCGGCATGGTGGGCATCGGGCTGGGCCATGCTGATCTATGCCTTATTGGCAGTAGCAGCCGTCTATGGCATCATCCTGCAAATGAGACACCGTTACCGCATAAGACAGGAAATGATGCAACATATCCATGCCGAACAGATAAACGAAGCCAAGCTACAGTTTTTCATCAACATCTCCCACGAAATACGTACTCCGATGTCACTCATCATCAGTCCTTTGCAAAAACTGATGACAAACGATACAGACCACGAACGGCAAAAGAACTACCGCATCATCTGGCGCAATTCCGAAAGAATCCTGCGGCTGGTAAACCAATTGATGGATATACGCAAGATAGACAAAGGACAGATGTCACTCGTTTTCCGTGAAACCGAAATGACCGGATTCATTAATGATTTGTGTGAAACCTTTACAGAACAAGCGAACAAAAAACAAATTACTTTGCAGTTCCACCACGAGGGCGCCGACCACTTAAAATTGTGGGTGGACCCGGTGAACTTCGACAAAATTATCCTGAACATCCTGTCCAATGCCTTCAAATTCACCCCCGAAGGAGGCAGTGTGGACATACGGCTACGCACCGGTAAGGACTCCACCCTGCCGAAACCATTGCAACAGTATGCCGAAATCACCGTGACCGACAGCGGAATAGGAATCGCCCCCAAAGAAACAGAACACATATTCGAACGCTTTTACCAGATACGGAATAGCCAAAACAACTCAAACATAGGCACCGGTATCGGGCTGCACCTCACCCGCTCACTGGTGGAACTTCATCATGGAGACATCCGTGTAGAAAATAATCCGGACGGACAACCGGGATGCAGCTTTATCATCCGTATGCCTCTGGGATGCGCCCATCTGCGCAAAGAAGAAAATGGAAGCCGACAAAGCTCCTCTCTTCCACACTCCGGCTCCGGTCCTCCCTGTTCCTTATGAAACCGAGGAAGAAGAAAACGGAAAAACACGAACCAAAACGAAATACAAAGTACTGGTGGTAGAAGACGATGAAGATATACGCCGCTATATCTGCCGTGAACTGGCAAGCGATTACCATACCCTGGAAAGCTGCAACGGCAAGGAGGCACTGGAAAGCATCTTCAATAAAACCCCGGACTTGGTAATAAGTGATGTCATGATGCCCGAAATGGACGGACTTACCTTATGCCGCAAAATAAAGCAAAATGTGAACCTGAACCACATCCCGGTAATACTGCTCACTGCCAAGACACGGGAGGAAGACAATCTGGAAGGTCTGGAAACAGGAGCCGACGCCTACATGACCAAACCTTTCCATATAGAGATATTGAGGAAAACGACCGCCAACCTGATCCGCAGTCGTGAACGGCTACGCAATACCTATACCGGACAACAGACCCAAGGGGATAAGGTACAACCAATAGAAGTACAGTCCCCGATGACAAACTGATGGAACGAATCATGCGGGTCATCAACGAAAACCTGAGCAACCCGAACCTCACCGTGGAGATGATTACCACCGAGGTAGGCATTAGCCGCGTGCACTTGCACCGTAAACTGAAAGAACTGACCAACCAGACCACACGGGATTTTATCCGGAACATCCGACTGAAACAAGCGGCAGAACTGTTGTCGAAGAAACGGTACACCATAGCCGAAGTGGCGGACTTGACCGGATTCACCAATCCCAACAATTTCTCGACCGCTTTCAAGGATCTGTACGGAATGCCTCCCAGCATGTACATGGAACAGCATTTGAAACAGGATAAGAATAAGGAAGAGAACTGAAAATAATTTCCGGTTCTCTTTTCCACCAAGTACAGACCCAGTTTCCGCCGAATGCAAACTTTGCGGATACAATGGTATGAACAAATACACTTTTCCTACAAAACACTCTTACATATACCTATTTCACGAACCTTTCTTCAGTCCATTCAGTCGGCATAACTCACTATTACACAATGCATAAGGCTGACAGTAGTCCTTTCAGTCTGCTATCAGTCCTTTCAGCCGATGGAAAAATATTTCCCAAGCTCTTTCCTTACTTCAAAACATATCCGACAGGAACAGACAGACCCCATATCCACCAATCGCAAACTACAAGCAGCAACAAGCTGTACAAGTATCCTTTACCAGCCTGATGAATACCCTAATTCCTCTGTAAGCATTCGGCCTCGTGCGTGTTTCTCTCCAAGTTATAATAAAGTCAAAAGCAGACGAAGCATGTCTGGCTTTTGACTTTATTATAGCTTTCCTGTTTATCCTTTCCAATTAAATGGCAGTAAATCGGTGTAATCGTTTTTCTCTTCTCTTTCTTTCTCCTGTACCCTAATCAGCACGTCCTGCATCCATAGTTTTGGGTTCACCTTATTTTCCCTACAGCATCCCATCAGTGAAAAGAAAATTGCCGCTGCATGTGCTGCCTC
>ENA-OPZN01000298-OPZN01000298.1-human-gut-metagenome-genome-assembly--contig:-NODE-298-length-17359-cov-4.272052_pt1 | contig 17359 bp, 14 predicted proteins | sample MGYA00242483_ERZ504503 | MGnify/ENA primary metagenome ERZ504503 (study PRJEB26092, sample SAMD00036285) | human gut metagenome | host: Homo sapiens | study: EMG produced TPA metagenomics assembly of... | reverse complement strand
AATTGATTTCCGTAGGGTACTCCAACTGTATAGTGATGAATATTTTTATTTTTGTCAATTCTGACCACTCCATGGTATTCCGTACAAATCCAAATATTTCCGTTACGGTCTTCCATTATATCATTTATGTTATGTCCGGTTAAAGACGGATTCCAGTCTTTAATTCGGATATTCTTACTCTCATCATACGAGAGTTCTTTGATGCCATATCCACTTGTACCTATCAATATGCTTCCGTCACTGAGTTGCGTGATGCTTTTGTTGTTGTATTCGGAACTGGAGTTGGATTTTTTATTGGTAATGAAAGAATCTGATTTGTAATCATAAAATTGAAGTCCTTTGGTCGAGAGTACGTATAGATAACCTTTGCTGTCTTGAAATGTTTTGTATACATGCATTCCCTAGTAACGAAGTAGAATCATTAAAATGATTTTTGTAGTTAACAAATTTGGCACCATCGTATTTATTTAATCCGTCTTCTGTAGATACCCATATATATCCTTTGGAATCTTGATATATGTGGTTAATCATACTGCTGGATATATCTCCATGAGTTGAATATAAACTTACAAAACTGTCCTTTACAAGTAAAAGGGGGAGAAAACACAGAAAGATGATTATGATAAAAGTTTTGTTTTTTCATTATCTGTATCATAAGTTTATACTTGGTTATTTCTCTAATGGGTGATTCTGTTGAAAAAGTACGTATGGTTAGTGATGCAAAGTAAATTCTTTTTTTTCTATTTCTCAATAAAAAATCGTAGGAATTGAGATTGAAGCCTTTTATAGTGATGAAGTACTTAAATTACTTATGTATAAGTAAGTTAGCTTTCTTGTTGTGAAGGTGATGTAACGTATAGATATGCTTTTTGTTACAATTGGGAAGAGTGATGTAACCCAGAATGGAAGCTTGGTATCCTACAGAAAGTTGGTATTAATAGCCTTTCCGTATTTTTGTTACGGTAAAAATCAATGAAAAATACAAAGTTAAGTATATGAAAACACATTTTATTCTTGGAAGACTTTTATTGGGCTTGACCTTGCTTGCTTCTTGTGATTTTGGAGCTTTTGCAAAGGTGGTTTTACCGGTGCTGGTATCAGACGGTATGGTGTTGCAGCGAAATGCTCCGTTAACAATATGGGGAACGGCTGATCCGGCTGAGAAGGTTTGTGTAAAGTTTCAGAAGAAGCAATATAAGGTAACGGCAGATGAGAATGGGAAATGGACTGTAACATTGCCTGCTATGAAAGCCGGAGGACCTTACTCTATGACAATTAACGATATTGTTTTAAATGATATTCTCGTTGGAGATGTCTTTTTATGTTCGGGTCAGTCTAATATGGAACTTCCGGTTAATCGGGTAATGGATAAATATGCAGATGAGATAGAAGGATATGAAAATACTTCTGTTCGATATGTGAAAGTTCCTTATTCGTATGATTTTTTCTCAACAGAAAGAAGATATTCGTCCTGTAACCTGGCGTCCGATGACGACCGAAAAATGTAAAAGATTTTTTCTGCGATATGTTATTTCTTTTCCCGGTTGCTGGAAGAAAAGACTAATGTGCCGGTAGGTATTATTAATGCAAGTTGGGGAGGTACTCCGGTAGAAGCTTGGGTTAGTGAAAAAGGATTGCAAAACTTTCCGGAGTATGTACATCAGAAGGCCTTATATGAGGATACAGAATTAGTTTCTCGGATAACGGAGACTGAAAGGCTGCATCAACAGGCATGGAATAAAGTATTGTATAAGTCTGATGCAGGACTTCATGGTGTGACACCCTGGTATGCGGAGGATTATGATGATTCGGATTGGGAAAATGTAGATATGTTTTCAGATAACTGGGCCATTCGTAATGGCCGTCCTTTGAACGGAGTGCATTGGTTCAGGAAGGACTTTTTTGTACCAGAGGACTGGAGTGGAAAAGAAGCCGTTTTACGTTTAGGGTGCATTGTGGATGCAGACTCTGTGTTTGTAAACGGACATTTCGTCGGCACTGTTTCCTATCAGTATCCTCCTCGTATTTATAAAGTACCTTCCAAGTTGCTGAAGAAGGGAAAAAATCAACTTACTGTACGGTTGTTTAGTTATGGAGGACGTCCTTCTTTTGTAAAGGAAAAGCCTTATAAGTTGATTTGTGACGGGAAAGAAGTAAATCTGGAAGGGGGATGGAAGCACAAAATAGGTACGGTGATGCCCCCTTCTCCTTCTTCTACAGCCTTTCACTACACTCCTGTTGGCTTGTATAATGGTATGATTTATCCATTACGTCATTATACGTTCAAAGGAGTGGTGTGGTACCAGGGAGAGTCAAATGTGGAACGTTGGAGCGAATATTCGTCTTTGCTCGGTGCATTGATAGCCGACTGGAGAACACTTTTCAAAGATGAAACTCTTCCTTTCTATATCATTGAATTAGCTGATTTCCTGGCACCGGATGATCCGGGAAGAGCAGCATGGGCTGAGTTGAGAAATCAGCAGGCGAAAACAGCCCGTGAGAATGCACACGTTACACTGATAAAGAATAGTGATACGGGAGAATGGAATGACATTCATCCTTTGGATAAAAAAACAGCAGCTACCCGTCTGGTGGAAGCAGTAATACAGAATGAAAAATAATAAACAGATATGAGTAAGATTCAGAATCAGAAAGTATCCATGGCCGAAAAGGTGGGCTATGGATTAGGAGACTGTTCCGCAAATCTGGTATTCCAGATGATGATGATTTACCAGACCAAATTCTATACGGATGTGTTTGGGCTGGAAGGAGCAATTGCAGGAACCGTCATGTTGGTAGCACGTATTGTAGATGCGTTTGTAGATCCCACTGTCGGTATTTTGTCTGACCGGACTCAGACGAAATGGGGAAAATATCGTCCATGGGTATTATGGACAGCACTTCCTTTCATGGTGTTCTATGTACTGGCCTTTTACAATCCGGGCATTGAAGAAAAAGGACTGGTAGCATTGTATGCAACCATTTCATACACCTTGTTGATGACGATGTATTCTTTTAATAATACACCTTATTCTTCATTGGGAGGAGTCATGTCGTCAGATATTAAAGAACGTACCAGTATTACCTCTGTGCGTTTCGTCTTTTCTACGATTGCGCAGTTTGTGGTACAAGGGCTTACCTTACCGTTGGTCAGCAAGTTTTCGGAAGGTAGTGACAAGGCACATGGCTGGCTCTGTACCATATCCTTGTTTGCTGCCGTAGGTTTCTTGTTTTTGGTAATTGTATTTTTCTCGGCAAAAGAACGTATTACTCCGCCTGCCAATCAGAAAAATGATACCCGTCAGGATATAAAAGATGTATTAAGCAGTGTGCCTTGGCGTGCCATGTTTGTCTTGACTCTTTTTGTGTTTATCACACTGGCTATGTGGGGAAGTGCCATGAACTATTATTTTGAAAACTATGTGGATAAAGCAGCTTTGTTTACTTTCCTGGATAATATAGGATTGGTAGCTACTGACGGTGGAACTTCAGTCGGGTATCATATACTTGATGCTTTCGGGTTGATTGTAACTTCTCCGGACAAAGCATACGAAGTGGGCTTTGGCGTATTTAATATGGTGGGAGCCTTGGTTCAGTTTTTCGGCGTAATTTGTTTATCAGAATTTTTAGCCAACAAATATGGCAAGAAGCGTACGTTTATCGTGTGTCTTGCACTGACGGCTATTTTCACGGCTTTGTTCTATTTCCCTTCAAAATACGATATTGAAATGATGTTCGTATTGAACTTCTTGAAGAGCTTGGCCTATGCACCTACGGTTCCTTTGCTTTGGGCTATGATTGCCGATGTGGCCGACCATTCGGAATATATCAATTACCGTCGTGCCACGGGATTTATTTTTGCAGGGGTTGTATTTGCCTTGAAAGCAGGTTTGGGAATAGGAGGGGCTGTACTGGGCTTCTTGTTGTCTGGATTCGGTTATGTTTCGGGATGAAAGTTGCTCAAAGTGATACAGCCGTTCATGGTATAATCCTTTCATCAAGTCTGATTCCAGCCGCATTCTTTTTTATTGGTGTAGTGGCATTATGTTTCTATCCTATCAGTAAAGAGTATAATGAGAAGATGCAGGCTGAATTAACTGCCCGAAGAAGTAAAAGTGACTATTAATCAAGGAAAGAATATATGAAGAACAAACACATTGCATCATGGATGCTGTGCAGCCTGTTTGTTATGGGGTGCGGTAGTAAGGTTTCTGATACGGTTGTACCAGAGAAGTCTTTGAAAGAGGTTGTAGGAGACAAGTTTTTAATGGGAGTAGCTCTGAATGTACGTCAGTCGTCTGGTGCCGATACTTCAGCAGTGAAGATTGTGAAACAGCATTTTAATTCCATTGTGGCAGAAAACTGCATGAAGTGTGAGGAGATTCAGCCTAAAGAAGGAGAATTCCACTTTGAGGATGCCGATCGTTTTGTACAGTTCGGAATAGATAATGGTATGACGGTGATAGGACATTGTCTGGTGTGGCATTCTCAGCTTCCGGACTGGTTCTGTGTAGATGAAAAAGGTCAGAATGTTTCTCCTGAAAAGTTGAAACAGCGTATGAAAACGCATATCCAGACCGTTGTCGGACGATACAAAGGGAAGGTGAAAGGATGGGATGTGGTGAATGAAGCTATTGTGGAAGACGGCTCTTATCGCAAAAGTAAATTTTATGAAATCCTGGGAGAAGAGTTTATTCCATTGGCCTTCCAGTATGCGCACGAGGCTGACCCGGATGCCGAACTTTATTATAATGATTATGGTATGGACGTACAGGGGCGTCGGGAAGGAGTTGTGAAGCTTGTCCGTTCATTGAAGGAAAAAGGATTGCGTATTGATGCTGTGGGTATGCAAGGACACATGGGAATGGATTACCCCGATATCCAGAAATTTGAAGAAAGTATGCTTGCTTTTGCTTCAGCTGGTGTCAAGGTGATGATTACAGAATGGGATATGAGTGCGCTGCCTACTGCACTTCGCAGCGCCAACATCTCGGATACGGTTGCGTTTAAGAAAACATTGAATCCTTATCCGCAGGAACTCCCTGATTCTGTCAGCCAGGCCTGGAATAAAAGAATGCAGCAGTTCTTCCAGCTTTTTGAAAAACATGCCGATATTGTGACGCGTGTAACGGCATGGGGAGTTACAGATAGTGATTCGTGGAAGAATGATTTCCCGATTCGTGGAAGAAGAGACTATCCGTTGCTTTTTGACCGGAACTATCAGCCTAAGGAATTTATACAGAAAATGATGGATGAGCAGTCGGATACGACAGCTATTGCACAGAAATAACGTTTAACAGGAGACGCTTTCAGTAAGAGTCTCATAAATCAATATAAAAATGAAAAAGGAAGAAAGATATTTGTTTCCTGCCGACTATATGGCAGATCCGTCAGTACATGTATTTAACGGACGTTTGTATATTTATCCTTCACACGACCGTGAATCAGGTATTCCTGAAAATGACAACGGTGACCATTTTGATATGAATGATTACCATGTACTGTCGACGGATGACGTGATGCATGGTGAAATCGTCGATCATGGAGTGGCTTTGAAGGTTGCTGATATACCTTGGGCCGGACGCAGCTCTGGGACTGTGACATTGCCTGCAAGGATGGAAAATATTATTTGTATTTTCCGTTGAAAGACCGGAATGATATTTTCCGTATGGGGGTAGCCATTAGCGATAAACCGGAAGGTCCGTTTATTCCTCAGCCCGATCCGATTCGTGGAAGCTACAGTATTGATGCGGCAGTTTTCCGCGATGATGACGGAAGCTACTACATGTATTTTGGCGGAATCTGGGGAGGACAGTTGCAGCGTTACCGTGATAACAAAGCCATTGAAAGTCCGTGTCTTCCAGCCGATAATGAACCGGCTTTGCCCAGTCGTGTGGTAAAATTATCGGATGATATGTTGGAATTTGCAGAAGAACCCCGTCCGGTCATCGTATTGGGAGAAGATGGCAAACCTTTGTTTGCAGGCGATCCGCATCGTTTCTTTGAAGCTTCGTGGATGCATAAATATAAAGGTAAATATTATTTCTCTTATTCTACGGGCGATACCCATCTGTTGTGTTATGCGGTAGGCGACAATCCTTATGGACCGTTTACATATCAGGGCGTAATTCTGACTCCGGTAGTAGGATGGACTACCCATCACTCTATTGCAGAATATAAAGGAAAGTGGTATCTTTTCCATCATGATTGTGTTCCTTCAGGTGGAAAGACCTGGCTTCGCAGTTTAAAAGTGGTTGAATTGGAATACGATGAAGAGGGTAAGATTCAGACCATAAAAGGAAGTGCGGATGAATAAAAAGTACTTGTTGGGTATATGTCTTTTGTCTTTCGGACTGACCTTATTTGCGGAAGATGGAAGTAAACTCTGGTTGCGACAGGCGTCTTGTGAAAAGGCGTCTGTCTGTTGTTCAATTTCTTCTCCTACCATTGCCATAGCTCGTGAGGAACTGGCCTCTTTATGGCGTGGAAAGGCGGTTGAACTACAACTGTTTGCTGATGAAGCTCATCGTAAGCTGGGGAAGGAAGGGTACACCATACGTACTTCCGATGAAAAGATAGTGCTTGGCTCTACTACTGAACAGGGCTTGCTTTATGCGGCCTATCATCTTTTACGCTTGCAGGCAGAAGGGGCAGATTGTACCCGTCTGGATATTGCGGAAAAACCAGCCTTCGATGTACGTGTGCTGAATCATTGGGATAATCTGGATGGCACGATAGAGCGTGGATACGCCGGTAAATCCTTGTGGCAGTGGGACGAACTTTCAGATACTGTGTCGGCACGTTATCAGAAATATGCCCGGGCCAATGCTTCGGTTGGTATCAACGGGACAGTGCTTAACAATGTCAACGCTTCGGTTAAAATACTTTCCAGCGAATACCTTGAAAAGGTACGCGTGTTTGCAGATATTTTCCGGCCGTATGGAATAAAAGTCTATCTTTCGGTCAACTTTGCTTCTCCCATGCAGTTGGGAGGATTGTCTACAGCCGACCCGTTGAATGAGGAGGTGGCAGAGTGGTGGAAGAAGAAGGTACATGAGATTTACAGTCTTATTCCTGATTTTGGAGGTTTTCTGGTCAAAGCTAATTCAGAAGGACAGCCTGGTCCGTGCGATTACGGGCGTACGCATGCCGAAGGAGCGAATATGATGGCAAGGGCCCTGAAACCCTACGGAGGAATCGTGATGTGGCGTGCGTTTGTGTACAGTCCGTCGGATGCTGACAGAGCCAAACAGGCTTATCTGGAGTTTAAACCTTTAGATGGGAAGTTTTTGGATAATGTGATTGTGCAGGTGAAAAACGGTCCGATTGACTTCCAGCCGAGAGAACCTTACAGTCCGTTGTTTGGTGCAATGCCCCACACCCCGTTGATGGCCGAATTTCAGGTTACGCAGGAATACTTAGGGCATTCCAATCACCTGGCTTACCTGGCTACTATGTGGAAGGAATTTTATCGGTATGTGTCTCCTGCTTCTTTAAAAGGAGTGGCTGGAGTGGCCAATATAGGCGATGATACCAACTGGTGCGGACATGATTTTGCGCAGGCTAACTGGTATGCGTATGGCCGGCTGGCATGGAATCCTTCACTTTCTTCTGAAGAAATAGCTAAAGAGTGGCTGGCACAGACTTTTACGTCGGACCCTAAATTCGTAGAGCCCATGACGCAAGTAATGATGGATAGTCGGGAGGCGGTGGTAGATTACATGATGCCGTTAGGATTACATCATATTTTTGCCTGGAGTCATCATTACGGACCGGAACCCTGGTGTGAGGTACCGGGTGCTCGTGCAGATTGGTTGCCGTCGTATTATCATCAGGCAGACAAAAAAGGTTTGGGATTTGACCGGAGTCGTTCTGGAAGTGATGCGGTGTCTCAGTATCCAGACTCTTTAGCCCACGTATTCAATTCATTGGAGCTATGTCCGGAAGAATTTTTGTTGTGGTTTCATCATGTAGACTGGAATCATTCATTAAAGTCTGGACGTACTCTTTGGGATGAATTGTGTTATAAATATCAGCAAGGCGTTGATAAAGTGCGTGAGTTCCAGAAAGTGTGGAACCAGATGAAACCGTATGTGGATGAGGAGCGTTTTCAGGCAGTGGCTAAACGGTTGGATATTCAGGCGAACGATGCGGTGTGGTGGAAAGATGCGTGTCTGGAGTATTTTCGTACTTATTCTCACATGAAGTATCCTGAAGGGGTAGAGGCTCCCGTATTCAAATTGAAAGAATTGAAAAAGGTAAAATTACCGATTAGTAACTATGAATGCCCTTCGGCAGACATGCTTCCACGGAAAAACAGCTCTTTGGAATAATTCCGCTTATCTTGATTATCAATCAGTTATTGATTAAGGAGGAAATAGGGCTTTTCTATATAATAAAACGCAAGGACGTTTGATGTAAAACGTACTTGCGTTTTGTCTTAAATGCACTTGCGTTTTAGTTGAAATGCACTTGCGTTTTGAATAAAACGTCCTTGCGTTTTTTAGAATCGGCAGCGGATGTCAATTCCTACTTGTACGGGACGTCCTTTTTGCGCGAATCCGCGGTTCATTGTTTCAAAGTAGAACGCCTGATAATCTTTGTTTAAGGCATTGTTTACCCAGAAACCGATTTGTCCGTTACCCTTATTCAAACTGAGACGGCCGTTCAGTGTGCCGTAAAGAGCCTGACTGGCATTGTTCTGTTCTGTCCAGTAGATGCGGCCTGCAGCGCGATAGTTGGCATCCAGAGTGATGTTGTCCAGAATAGCGTTCTTGCGCAGTGGGAAAATGTATTGTCCGCCTACGGCAAATGTATGTTTAGGAACAAAGGGTACATAGTTGCCGTTATAGTTTTCTGTTTCACTTATCACATAATCAGTGAAGGTGGCGTATGTATATCCGTAGTTTCCGTTCAGACTGAACTGGTCTGTGAGCTGTGCGCGTAAGCTGGCTTCTGCACCTAAGCTACGGCTCTTTCCGGCATTCACCGTGATACGTCCCAATCCGCTTTCAGCAAAGCGTGACAACTGCTGGTCGCGAGTGTCCATGTAGAAAGCTGAGAGGTCGGCTTGTAACTTTCCGTTGAACAGGGTGAGGTGAGAACCGATTTCGTAGTTCCATGAATACTCCGGCTTGTAAAGGGTAGCTGCCTTTACGTCTGTTTGCGGGCTTTGAGCCATACCGTTCAGAATACCGATAATTTTTTGTTTCTGTTCATCCTTTATGGGCGCTGATTCGAGAGCTGGAATCGTTACGCCTGCTACGTCTTTCATCATGCTTGCCTGCATGTCATTTTGTAGCAGGTCAGAGAACATCTGGATGTTGTATCCTCCCGAACGGTATCCTTTAGATACACTCGCGTAAATGTTGTTGCGTGAATCAAAGTCGTATTGCAAGGCGAATTTAGGCAACAGCTGGATGTAGTCGTGCGACAGCTTTCCATTATAGCTGTTGTTTACGTTGAATTCTTTTGCCGGAATCATCTCAATTACTTTGTTGGCTGGAGTCAATGTACCGTTCAATGAGTAAGTATGTGTGAATTGGCAGCCACTATAGTAATCCAGTTTCAGGCTTTCATAATCCATACGGAGACCGGCAGTGAAAGAGAGTCCTTCCAGCCCGAACAGGTCATTGAAAGTGGACTGGTGGAAAATGGCACCATTCAAAATCGGTGTGCTGAATTTTCCTGGAATGGCAAGTTGTTCACCGTTAATTATGTCATTGAAGTTTAACTTCATGCTCATGGGACCCATTGATATCGTGGGCATGTATTTGTTGGCGTTTGTGTTGATGGTAGAATTTAGCCAGTTTACTCCGTCCTTCTGGAAGGTGACAGGAGCCTCTGTATCCAGCCACTGATAGAATCCGCTCACTCCGGTAGTCCACTGCCAGCGGCGTCCGGGTTTGGATTTCAACACGATTTCTTCGCTGAGTGTCTTGGAATTCTGCTTCTGCATCATGGTGTAGATGTTCTGCTCCGTAAAGTCCTGGTCCAGGTCCATGTGGTCGCGCAGGTACTGGAAACCGGTTACGCTGCTAAGAATGAAATTGTCGGCTTGATATTCCAGGTTCAGTCCGGTGTTCAGCAAGTTACGTTTGTATCCGCAGGCATTGTCGTAAGAGATACGGCCGATGTAGTCGGCACGGTCTTCTTCTCCGCTGACTTTACCTGTGTATTCATACGGATAGCCGCCTTGGTTAGTATATTCGTAGTTTACGGTAAAGTCAAGCTTCAGGTTTTCGGTCGGCAAATAAATGGCACGTATACGTCCGCCGAACTCATTGTCCGTATCAATTCGTTTTCCGTTAAAGTCGTTTTTGAAGAAACCTCCTTTGTGGTCATAAAACAATCCCACAGAAAAGGCAAACTGATTGGAAATACGATGGTAATGCGTAAGTGAGGCATTGTAATTGTTGTAGGTGGCAGCACCTAAACGGAGGTCTGTTCCCTGATACGTAAACGGTGACTTGGTAAACACGCGGATAAGTCCTCCCATGGTGTTACGCCCGTAGAGCGTTCCTTGTGGACCCCGCATTACGTCGATACGCTCAATATCGGAATAGTTGAAATCGAAGGCCGATTTGTCGATAAAGGGAATATTGTCCACATAAAGTCCCACAGCTGGTGTATTGATACGTGAACCGATGCCTCGGATGTAAACCGAAGTCGTCAGCTTAGAACCATAGTCTGGAATGAATAAGTTCGGAACCAGTGCAGACAATGATTTTACAGAGGTTACCGAATTATTGCGCATCGCACTTTGTGAGAAGGAAGTCGACGAAGTGGCTTGCTGACGCAGACGGTTGTTCTCCTTCGGGGTAGCAATAACCACAACCTCTTCTATATCAATAACCTTTGTTGTATCTTTAGGTAGAGAGTTCTCAGGTGATACCGGACCTGCCAAGGCGCTCTTTATAGAAACAGCCAGTAACGAAACAATAGCAATATTTTTTTCATTCTGTTGAAAGATATAGTTTAATTAACGGCTGCAAAGTAACGCCAATTTGCTTGGACGGGCAATCCTAATAAATGAGGATTTTGCTTATTTTTGTACGTAGTAATAGGATTAACGTATGAAAAGAATGAAACAATTTTTGACTTTGGTAGCGGTATGTATTTTCTCACTCTCCGCTTGGGCACAGGAAACTGTGGCTGTCAATACGGGAGATCTTATTTCTCCCGAAGTAAAGAATCAAACTGTGACTTTTCGTCTGCTGGCTCCTGAGGCTAGGGAAGTATGGGTAGAAACAGACTTCTTTGAAAAGTCCCGGCAGCAGACTCCATTGGGAGAGGTAGAAATGGCAGGACGTCAACGGATGGAAAAAGGAGAGAATGGTGTGTGGAGCTATACGGTTGCTTTGCCTGCGCCCGAACTGCATACTTATTGCTTTTATGTGGATGGCGTGCGTATGCTTGATCCCTCCAATGTATATATGCTTCGTGATATAGCTACTTACATGAACTATTTTCTTGTGGATGGAGCTTTGTCTGAGAATTATTTTGTTCGGGAAGTACCTCATGGGACGGTTGCGAAGGTGTGGTATCCGAGCCCTTCTTTGGGGATGGAACGTCGTCGGATGACGATATATACCCCAGCTGGTTATGAGGAAGGGACAAAACGTTACCCGGTTCTTATTTGTTGCACGGGGCCGGAGGAGATGAGAATGCCTGGAGTGAACTGGGGCGTGCTGTACAGATCTTGGATAATTTGATAGCCCAAGGAAAAGCGGAGTCAATGATTGTAGTGATGCCGAATGGAAATGGGGCACAGCAGGCTGTACCGGGGGAATATCCTAACAGTATGTACAAACCTTCTTTCATGAATCCGAAAACCATGGAGGGGTCTTATGAGAAAGCATTTCCGGATATTATGAATTTTGTGGAAAGTCATTACCGGACGATAAACGATAAGGCGCATCGGGCAATTGCCGGATTGTCGATGGGAGGATTCCATTCATTGTATATCTCTGCCAATTATCCGGACAAGTTTGATTATGTAGGACTCTTTTCTGCGGCAATTAACCGTGAGTCGAAAGGAGAGAACACTTATATCTATAAGAATCTGGAGGAAAAGTTAGCAACTCAGTTTGCGGCAGCTCCGAAACTGTATTTTATAGCTATCGGAAATGCAGATTTTTTATATCAGGACAATGTGGCGTTTCGTCAGTTACTTGATCGTCATGGGTATAAATATGAATATACAGAGACGGATGGCGGGCATGAATGGCGCAACTGGCGAAAATATTTGAATAATTGGTTGCCGAAGTTATTTAAATAAACTTTATATACTGTCGGCTTCTACGTATCCGTGCATGACCGCATAGATGGCCAGGCCGGATACGGACTTAATACCCAATTTTTCTGTGATGTTTTTCCGGTGGGAAATAACCGTAGTCAGACTAATGTGAAGCTTGTCTGCTATTTCTTTGTTAATTAATCCTTTAGTCACAAGCCTGAGCACCTCAATCTCTCGGGCACTTAGTTCATGTTCTGCATCGGTGGCAGGAGGCGTTACGGGATGATGCGTCAGCTCGTGGCCTCGTTTTCGGGTCTGCATGATGGTTTTTACTAGTTGCTCCTGTGGAAGAAGAATATTCAGGCTTGGGATTCCAGTCAGCAAGGGAGGTTCTCCTGCGGAGAGCACAATACATTTGGGTTTTCTTTCCAGAAAAAAGGATGTATGCTCAAAATACACGTTGGCCGACACAAAATAATGTGCATACATGTCGGGTGTATCGTCTATCAGTTTTTCAAAAGAAGAAAACGTACGTATGACTGCCTCGGGAATAAGTTCTTCCAGAATCGTGCGTAGTCCGAGGGCCGTCAGCGTGTTGGGCTCAATGATGGCTATTTCCGGCAGGTGGTGCATATAATAAGGTAATTAATGGTTTAAATAATGGGCTACGGCTTCGGCGCATCGTTCTCCGTCAATTCCCGCTGAGACAATACCTCCGGCATATCCGGCACCTTCTCCACAGGGGAAGAGACCTTCCACGGTAAGATGTTGCAGGGTATCTTTATCGCGTACGATACGTACGGGAGAGGAAGTACGTGTTTCTACCGCAATCATGACTGCTTCGTTAGTGAGAAAGCCACGTGAGCTTTTCCCGAAAAGTTGGAATCCTTTGCTCAGACGTTCGCTCAGGAAAGAGGGCATCCAGAAATGAAGGGGAGAAGATACTAATCCCGGGCTATAAGAGGTAGCAGGAAGATCATAGCTGAGTTTCTTTCGTGTAAAATCGACCATACGTTGTGAGGGGGCAGTCTGACGCATATTTCCCTGTTGCCAGCAGATTTGTTCCAGTTTTTCCTGGAAACGCATCATGGCTAATGTATGGATGGTACCTTCAGGCTGCTTTCCGTCGCGCAGAATCAGTTCTTCCGTCAGGCTTTCATTGGATTCGGGGAAAGGTTCCGCCTGGAGTTGCATTTCCGGGAGCAGAAGGTCTTCCGGACGTGTTTCTACCACCATACCCGAGTTGCTCCATTTGGTGCCGCGGTTGCTCGGGCTCATACCGTTGACTACCAGCTGGTGAGGACCACTGGCTGCCGGTACGACAAATCCACCGGGACACATGCAGAAGCTGTACACTCCTCGTCCGTCTACTTGTTGTACGAAACTATATTCGGCGGCCGGAAGGTACTTTCCTCGTCCGTTTTTATTGTGATATTGTATCTGGTCAATCAGCATGGACGGGTGCTCCAGTCGTACACCGATGGCAATTCCTTTGGTTTCCAGTTGCACCCCATGGGCATACAACCAGCGATATACATCTCGGGCAGAATGTCCGGTTGCTAGAATGACGGGGCCTAAAAAGGTCTTTCCGGTATTCGTTTCAATGCCTTTTACCTTTTGACCTTCTATGAGTACAGTTTCCATTCGAGTCTGGAAGTGTACTTCTCCTCCACAGGCAAGAATGGTGTTGCGCATGTTTTCGATGACTCTGGGAAGCTTGTCCGTCCCGATGTGCGGATGAGCGTCCGACAAAATGGTAGGACTGGCTCCGTGCTGGCAGAATACATTTAATATTTTTTCTACGCTGCCTCTCTTTTTACTGCGGGTGTAGAGCTTTCCGTCGGAATAAGCTCCGGCTCCACCTTCTCCAAAGCTGTAGTTTGATTCAGCGTCTACCTTGTGCTCCCGGCTGATTCGGGCCAGGTCTTCTTTTCGCTCACGTACATTCTTTCCTCGTTCTACCACAATAGGACGAAGGCCTAATTCGATGAGCTTGAGGGCTGCAAACAATCCTCCAGGACCTGCACCCACCACAATGACTGCAGGACGACCCTCTACATTGGGATAATCCGTACGTACAAATTCTTCCTCAGAGGGTGTTTCGTTGACAAATACACGAATGGTCAGGTTGACATAAATGGTACGTTGACGCGCATCAATGCTTCGTTTCAAGATACGTATGGCATTAATGGTACGTACGTCCAAACCTTTTTCTCGACCGATGTATTGTTTGAGTGATTGTTCGCTGGCTGCCTGTTCGGGCAGAATCCGGAGTTGGTATTCGTGAATCATATTTTTGTAACTTTTTTGCAAAGATAGGATTTCTGTTTTGTTCTTGCAAAAGGAAGTCAATGGGAGATTTTATACTGATTTAAGACTTTAATTCAGGGGAAATGGTAAATTTTTCTATATTTGTGGTCGATTTTTCCCAACATTTGTAAGTGGAGAAACGTTATTGATAATGATAGTTGAATTTTAGTTAAAATAAAATTATGATGTGTAAGGTGAAAAAAATGTATCCTTTATGGGGCCTTTTGCTGTCGTTCCCGTTGTGGACGGTGTCATGTGTGGATAACAAGTATGATCTTGACAAAGACATTGACATGACAGTTAATGTAGGTGGCGAACATCTCACGATTCCAGCCGGTAGCTCAGATACTGCTTATTTGAGTAAGATTATTGAAGTAGAAGAAGGGGATATTCTTCAACCCGATGCTGCAACCCGTGTGTATCATCTGACGAAAAAAGGATGATATTGACGTGAAGCCTACTACGGTGAAGGAGGTGACGATTAGTGAAACTACTACTAATTTGAGTCCAACAGAGATTGTTAATGCTACATCTTCTAGTGTTGAAGTCCCGGCAACAGTAACTACGTCTGGTGATTTTGAAGCAAAATCAAACAATATTGATGAGGCTTTGAAAGATTGGTGGCTCTGTATGCGAAAGCTCCGGTTGATTTTGATTTTGACGATTGATTTTCAAAAAGAACAAAGTCTGAATTTTACTCGTGTGCAAGCAAATAAACTGAAGATTGTATTTCCTGATTACATCGTGTTTAAGTCTGAAGAAGGAATTCAAGGACATGAGTTAATTTTGGATGGGCAGGTTTTGTCTGAAAATGGTTCATCTTATAGCCGTACATTGAAAGTGGAAGGATATAAGTTTAGTGAAAATGCCGGAGCTGGAAAGAAACCTAATGGGGGTACACTGACTATTGAAGGAGTGATTTCTATGGAGGGCGAAGTCGTTACCTCTGGAGTTTCAGGCTCAGGAACCTTGTCTTTAGTTCCGAAGACTGTTTTAAGAGAAATGACCGCAAATAGTGTAACCGGAGTCATTCAGCCTGAGATTAAAGCAGAAACTACTAATATAGAATTGAATGATCTGCCTGATTTCTTAAAAGATGAAGAAACTCGTCTGGATATAACTAATCCGGTGATTCTGTTGAGAGCCGATAACCCATTGGAGACACCGGTAGAAGTTGATGCAGTACTTACTCCGATGAAAAATAATACTCAGATTGAAGGAAAGAAAGTAGAGATTGGAAGTGGTAATGAGAAAACTCCTGTAGTATTAGCGTCGGGTGAAAATGTGATTGCTCTTTCTCGTACGGGTGAATGTACAATTGAGGGAGTGACGAGTAACGTAAAAGTCGAAGACATAAACAATCTGCTGGAAACAATTCCGGATGACATCGTGGTAGATTTACAGCCTGTTGTTCGTAATGAAGATTATTATACTGCAAAATTGGGCTGGTCTTATGAAATGCCATCAAGTTATGAAGTGGATGTGCCGTTAAGTTTCGAACAAGGTCTGAATATCGTGTACAATGATTCCATACAGGATTTAAATAAAGACCTGAACGATTTGGATAAGGTAGGTCTGAAAAATATGAAGGTTATTTTGTCGGTAGACAATGCTATTCCTTTGAAATTGCAGTTGAAAGCTGAAAATGTACAGATTAAAGATGTATATGGCAACGAACTGAGTGCAGTGAAGAAGACAATAGAAGAAGACAAACAGTACGTAGCAGAAAGTACAGATGGAGAGAAACCTGCTACAAGCGAACTGGTTTTGAATCTGACTTCAGATGATACGGCGTTCTTGTCGAAGATCGATCGGATTTGCTTTAAGATAACAGCTGTACCGGGAAGTGCAACAGGTGTACCTTTGAAAGATACACAATGGTTGAAGGTAACAAGTATCAAACTGTCTGTGCCGGGCGGTGTGAATGTAGATTTGAATTAATAACGAACGAGAAAAAATGAAACAAATGAAGAAAAATATATTGTGTACGGTACTGTCCGGATTGGCTGTTTTTGCGTTTGTGGGGGAAGCAGTAGCACAACCTCAGATTAATCGTTCTGCCTACTTTTTGGGAGGTGCTACCTATCGTCATGAACTGAACCCTGCATTTATGGGAGAAAGAGGATACGTGAGCATGCCTGGATTGGGTAATTTGTCAGTAGGAGCTCAAGGAACAGCAGGTGTAGGTGACTTTCTGTTTGTAAAGTCTAATGGTGACTTGATGACCTTCATGCACGAGGAAGTGAGCAGAAAAGACTTCCTGAATGGTTTGCCTAACCGGTTGAAAATGGGATTTAATGTCAATGAGAATATCTTGTCTACCGGATTTTATGCATGGGGAGGTTTTAATACAATAGGACTTTCTATTAAAAGTAACACCAATCTGTCGGCTCCTGACCAGTTGTTTAAGTTTATGAAGAATGGAGTGGATGCTCCGGAAGGAACGCGCTACACAGTTAACGATTTGAGCATTCTTACGACGAACTATGCAGAACTGGCATTGGGACATGCCCGTCAGATAAACGATCAGTGGACAGTAGGTGCTAAAATGAAGTTTCTGGTGGGACTTGCCAAGGCTACTGTAAAGATTGACCGACTGGATATTGAAGCGACTCCGGATGCTTGGAAAATCACTCCGTCGGGTGCACAAGCTTATCTTTCTGCCAAAGGCTTGATAGTGCCGACTCGTGGAGAAACGGGCAATTATGATGAAAGTGATTATGAACTGGATGCCAATGGCAACCGCACTGATAAACTGAAACCGGGTTCTGAGCAGTTAATTTCGTATGATGATGTGGATTTGATTGATAA
>ENA-OPZN01000297-OPZN01000297.1-human-gut-metagenome-genome-assembly--contig:-NODE-297-length-17393-cov-2.757037_pt1 | contig 17393 bp, 12 predicted proteins | sample MGYA00242483_ERZ504503 | MGnify/ENA primary metagenome ERZ504503 (study PRJEB26092, sample SAMD00036285) | human gut metagenome | host: Homo sapiens | study: EMG produced TPA metagenomics assembly of... | reverse complement strand
CGGGAGCCCACTGCAAGGAATACAAATTCCAGTCGGTCAGTTCGCTCAAATCTTTGTAGCCGGCAAAATCGTCGTCAGCATGCTCGCTGGCATGTGCGCGGACAGGCACAGGAATATGAGACACCCACATATCCTCTTTATTCATACTGTAAGTCACCCATAAATCACCATCGGGAGGAGTCCCGTTACCTTCCTGAATACCCCGTACATACTGAGGACCGAATGATTTATAATTACCTCCGTAACGCATCGGCGTAATCTCGCCGTGCACCAGGTTCAAAGTGGTATATTCCAGGCCGTCCTTACTCAGCGAAATAGCCAGTGGCCAGCGGAACTCGGAAGGATTATACACCGTGGCGTATGTCACCGTCACTCAAACGTTGCCCCCATATCTTCGCATTACTGTTTACGAAACCTTTCGCACGTTCCACCGGTTGCGCCCATGTATTTCCGCCATCCTCGCTGATGGAAGTCAGGGCGTGTTTCCACAGGCTTACCAAACGGCCGTCGGGCAAGGTATAGTCACAATACGCTTTGTATTCTTTGTGTAAAGGAATCAACGGGTCATTGCGGTCGGCTTCCTCCACCCACTGCATACGGTAGCGGGGATTATCCAGAATCTCCTGACAGGCTTTTACAAACTCCTTGTCTTTACTCCGTTTAAAATAAGGATAAGAGGTATTCTTTTCATTGAACGCATGGTTATAATAAATGAAATAAATGGGGCCGAAGGAACCGTCCTTTTTAATTTCGCGAACTACACGGCCTATTCCGTTCCCGTCATTCGGATCATCTTTCTTGTCCAGCGCCACGCCATAGTTTCCCATGGCTATCAGTCGGCCGCTCTTTGACACATAAAAGCCTACACGCTGATGCATGATGGCATCCAGATCTTTTGCCTTGTCTGTGCGTCCGGGCTTGGTATAGCCATCGGGAACCGGTAGATAGGGAAAAGGGTCACCGGGGTTTGTCCAGTGATAACCGTCTTTCGAGGTCATCAGGAAAGTTTGTGAGGGAGGAATATGCTCGTCCGAAGGATCGGAAAGATAATGCATATAGAATTGTCCGTTCCAATAAGCCAACATGGACTGATGATTGTATGTCCATCCATTGCCGTTATCGGGTGCAGGATGTTCCCGGTTGGCACGCATCACCTGAATATTGTGTACCCCTACCACGGGTGACAATTGCCCGTCATGACAGGTAGGGTTAGACAGCTCCGTGCCTGTATAGTGTACTCTATCTTGCGCCGATACCGAAAGTGCCAGCGAACAGGCTGCTGCAAAGGTAAAAAGTTGTTTCAGTTCCATTTATTTACTTCTATGTTGTTTTTCCATTTATTAAAATGAGGTTTCTCTTCAGCTTGATTGACCTGCAAACAAGCAAAGCTCTACAAAACTACGAATTTCTTCGTTTCCCGATAAAAGCTCCGGGCTTTAAAAAAAGACGAAAGCACAAAGCAAATGTACTCTATAAAATAATGCTATTTATAAAAAGAGTCTTTTTGTTAATGAATTTGCATAAAAGAAGCTTTTTTACTATATTAGCAGCATGAAGTTAACAGTTTGATAACTTTTCTACGAGAAATATGTTATTTATAGTATTCACTTTCTTAACAACCGTTTGCTTATGAAACAAAAGAATAAGATGTTATCCACCCATGGCATTAAAACACTATTCGAAACCCGATTAACCCAACTCACTTCATTGGCTTCAGAAAGCCAGGATGAAACAGCTTTCAAAAACAAGCTGAACGATTATCTATTATCCGGTCCTATTTACAATCCTGCTGCCGCAAGGCAAATTAAAAGACTGATAGATAACGATGGAAAAACCATTTACGAAGCCTCTACAGAACAGGAGATTAAAATAGAAACCATCTCACTGCTTTGGAAGTTTTTAACGAATCGTATCATCAATGAAGAGATTTCCGTTGATTTATGGATTGACCTGTATCACCAGTTCGACCGGCTTTATCACGAAGAAGAGGAGCTACCTGATGAAAAACAAGTGCAACAGTGGATGAAACGCTGGCCCAGCGGACTGAATGAGGATGTCCGGGCTATCCGCCGACAAAACAAAGAACGTATCATCTCCCTTCTTATCCAGAAAATAGAAAACAGACACGCACCCTCCAGCCGCTTCACCTTTTCCGAAGGAAGCACGGAAGAGGACAAACGCCGGCTGGTCTGCCAATGGTGGAACGAAGCCCGTTTTCATCTGGCAATGGCCGTAAAAAACCCTACCGAACTGAACCGGATGCTAGGCAACTCCCTGTCCGAAGAAACCTTGCAGCTTTATCACAAAGCACGCAAGAAAGGAATGCCTGTCTTCATCACCCCTTATTATTTGTCATTATTGAATCCTACCGGAAAAGGATATGATGACGAAGCCATACGCAGCTATATCTTGTACTCTTCCCAATTGGTAGAAACTTACGGTAACATCCACGCATGGGAAAAAGAAGATGCAGTAGAGGACGGAAAGCCCAACGCTGCCGGATGGCTGCTGCCGGACGGACACAACATTCACCGCCGTTATCCCGATGTGGCCATTCTTATCCCCGACTCGATGGGACGTGCCTGCGGCGGCTATGTGCATCCTGCCAGCGCATGTACGACTTTCAAAGTGAACGTCTGAACTTCAACTTCGAGGAATTGAAGCCGAAAGAGAGCTGGGACAAGAGGTTGAGAAAACTGATGGAATATTTCGAGAACGACACTCAGTTCAGGGATATCCTGATTACAGGAGGCGATGCATTGATGAGCCAGAACAAGACCCTGCGCAATATACTGAAAGCCGTCTACAAAATGGCTGTCCGCAAACGGAACGCAAACCTGCACCGCGCCGAAGGAGAGAAATATGCGGAACTGCAACGAGTACGCTTGGGCAGCCGGCTCCCGGTATATCTGCCCATGCGAATCAATGACGAGCTATTGGAAATCTTACGCGAGTTCAAAGAAAAGGCATCTGCCGTAGGAGTCAGCCAATTTCTGATTCAAACGCATTTCCAGACTCCGCTGGAAGTAACACCCGAAGCGCGTGAAGCTATCCGCAAGATACTGGCAGCCGGGTGGACTATCACCAACCAGTTAGTATATAATGTGGCTGCTTCCCGTCGCGGACACACCGCCAAACTGCGCAAAGTATTGAATGGGCTGGGTGTACTATGCTATTACACCTTCTCGGTAAAAGGATTTGAGGAGAATTATGCCGTATTCACACCGAACAGCCGCTCCTTGCAGGAGAAAGAAGAGGAAAAGGTATGGGGAAAACTCTCCGCAGAGCAAGAAAAGGAGTTTTTGAACCTGTTGAGAAACAGTAAAGACCGTGCGGCAGCCGTACAGCGTTTCTGCACCTTCCATCAGATTCCTTTCGTAGCAACAGACCGCAACGTACTGAACCTGCCGGGTATAGGCAAGAGCATGACTTTCGTAACTATCGGTATGACAAAAGAGGGAAAACGGATACTGGAATTTGACCATGACCCAACCCGCCAGCATAGTCCGATTATTCATCAGATGAAAAAATATACATCAAGGAAAACAAGTCTATCTGGCAATATATGCTGCAATTCGCAGGAAATGGGCGAGAAGAAAGAAGAATATGCCAGTCTGTGGAAATATATGGAAGGAGAAACAGAACACCGCTTCCCCTTATATAATTATCCCGATCCGGGATTCCGGATTACAGAAAAGTATAGTCACTTGTCAGTAGTTGATAATAAATCAATCTGCTAATTTGTCAATGTGACAATGTGCTAATGTGCCATGTGGAACAAAGCGTAACCCATTGACATATTAGCACATTGACCAATCAGCAGATTATTCAATTCGTAATCTTGATCCCCACAAAATACGTTCTAGGCTGTGTAGGCCCATAGAAATAACCCGAGTCACGATAACCACCTTTGTCCAAATCCTTTTGGAAAGCATTAAAGATATTCTGCACTCCACCGTTCAATTGCAACTTGATATGGTCATTCAATACAAACGTATAATTCAGTTTCACATTCAAATCAAAGAAATCAGGAGTATGCACCATTTCATCTTTAGCGATATATTGTCCTATATATTCCTCGGGCAACTCTGTCGGTGCGAAATGCGGCACATGCATCCGGCCTGTGTACACACCGGACAAGGAGCAGTCGAAATTCTTGAACGGAGCAGATGTCAATGTGAAATAACCGTAATAGTCAGGAGTACGGGGCATCCGCTTCACCGGCGCTACCTCAGGATTCTCACTCCATGCCTCCAGCTCAGTATATTCGCTGCGCTGCACCGTGAAGCCCACCTGTAAAGCCGCATCACGTCCATGTGCAATCTTTCCGTCCAGATTCACGCCATACACACGTGCCCCGTTACCGTTACGACGCTCCTTCACCTTGTTACCATTCTGGTCATGGCCCATATCCTCCAGTACAAACACGTCATCCAATCCGGTATAGAATCCTTCCAATAACAAATTGGTCTGGAAATGACCGATATTCGCCGTCCAGTCAATGGAGCCGCTGATGCTGTTAGAATGCTCAGGCTTCAGCCCTTCCGCCAACTTGATAAGCACGCCCTCACCTCCTACTGCCGTAACGTGCAAGTCTTCATCATAAGCCTGCGGCGCACGGAAACCGGTGGACCAAGTGATGCGCGCCTGTAGTTTGTCACTGGGCTTATAGAGCAGGTTCAGACGGGGGCTGAAGATGGGATTGTCAATCAGGTTATGGTCATCCAGACGGAAGCCGGCCAGGAATACAAACTGATTCATTTTCCATTCGTTCTGCACAAAAGCGCTGGCAATGCGCACATCCTGTTTCATATCACGGTGATAACCGGTCATAACATCGTGCAGGGAGTTGTTCTGATACTCCAGCCCGGCGGTAAAAGTAGCAGGAGAGAATAAAACTTTCTCAAAATTACCCACATACATGCCGCCTGCCACCCAAGTCAGATCTTTTGTCTTTCCGTATGCATTCGCATCCTGTTGCGCACCATAATAACTGTTACGGTCGGTATGCTGGATGGAAGAATAGAAAGAAAGCTTATGCTTGTATTCTTTCCAAAACAGATCATAACTCAATCCGCCACTATTGATAACGTGCTTGGTCTGTTCGGTGATATCCGTTTCGTGCGGCTGCAAATCAAATTTATTCCCTCCGCGGCGGAACTCATTCGTGGTATGATATTCCAGACTGATACGGCTGAACTGCGTAGGACGGTAATAGGTGCGCAGCCCGAATGTATTCATATTCAGCTTTCCCAACTCCGAGAAACCGTCCCCGTCCGCATCATACGGATTACGGTTCCGATAAGACTGATACAAAGCGATGCCATACGTATTGTCTTTTGACACCAAAGAGGCATTGGCTCCCATATACTGTTCCCACACCTTGCCGTTCATATTGGACATTGTTGAAGAAACCTGAAATGAATTGTTGATGGGGTCTTTCGTGATGATATTGATGGTTCCGCCCACTGCATTAGCACCAAACAAGGCCGACCCTCCTCCGCGGACAACCTCTACACGCTCTATCATATTCACCGGAATCTGCTCCAAGCCATACACACCGGACAGAGCACTGACTACCGGACGGCTATTGATAAGAATCTGAGAATAAGGCCCTTCCAGCCCATTGATACGCACTTGAGGGAAGCCGCAGTCTGGCAGTTGTTCTCCACACGCAACCCCGACTGGTAATTCAAGGATTTAGCCAAATCGGTAGAATTCACCGATTCGAAAAGCCTGGCATTCATCACATTGACTACCACCGGAGCCACCTTGCGACTTGTTTCATTGCGATTGGCCGATACGACTACCTCGTCCGTCATAATACTTTCGTCACTCATCAAAAAATGAACATCTACCGTGAAGTCGTTACTGACGGTCACTTTCTTTTCCTGTGTCTCATAGCCCAGTAGCTGAACTCTCAATGTGTACTTTCCTGCCGGAACCTTCTTGAAACGGAACTCCCCGTCCTCGTTACTCACCGTACCTTGCCCGGTTTCCACAATCAATATGGTAGCATACGGAAGGCTGTTCTCCGTGCCTTTTTCCACTACATGACCTGAAATCACATTTCCTTCCTTCACAGGATTTACATCTTCTGCATACGCATGGATACCCGCACCCATCACCATGAGCACGAGTAACAGAATATATTGTTTCATCTATTTTTTCTATTACTAAAATGTTTCGGTTTATTCAATTAAAGAATGTGTGCAGCTCTACGGCAAAAGCACATCCGCATCTGTTGAACGGATTATCCGAATGTATCCCGTCAACAGATATACCTTATGTTTCAGCAATAAAAAAGGAGGAGCGCGCAAATGGATACATTGCGCACAAAAGCACTTTCGCGCGGAAAGTTATTTGTCTTGTATTCCAAAAACATACAACACAGGACGGAATACAGTCATCTCTGTCTGCCCCCGGGCTCCAGAGTCTGGATAGTGCTCAGATGAGCAATTGAGATTACCTGTCCTGTGGTATGCGTATGGTGTTTTTCGGACGAAGGATGAGAGTGCACAATCATCACCCCGTTCACAATATGAACGTGGGTAAACAAAGTGATGCTTACCTGATACGTTAAAAACAGCGCCAGCAGTAATAACGGGGCTACTATGTACCTTCTCTTGCTCAACTATTTATTTCTTTTCCTCGCCAAACAACAATTGATAGTCTTTTTTCGCGGCAGGCACAGTCCATTCCTCCGGAATAAACTTCCACTGGTGCATAGCATGAGGATGCAGCACTTTTTCCTGCTCAATATATTGCATCAGATAATAACGCAAATCCTTATCGGTTGCAAAAATAATACGTTTTGCCAAATCTTCCTTGGAAATTCCAGCTCCAAGAGTCAGTAAATCTCCGCCACCGTTCCCACGGTAAGAATTCAAAGCCACTTTATAAACCTTATCCATACTGAAAGGAGTCCCGTCCGACATGCTCTGAATCGTGATTTTCTCTCCTGCCGGCTTGGTCACGTCCACCGTATAATTAATGCCTGCGGCAGAGTCAAAGTTAAAGCTGAAATTCTTGAAATTAGCACGCTTCCCCTTCTCTACCGGCTCCTTGAAAAGCATCAGGTGGTCCTCGGAACTCTTCATCTGATTAGTCCAGATGGCGTATGCCATTTTCCAGAAAATCTTTTAATTTCCTTGCCCGAAAGTTCCATCACATACAGCATGTTCTCGTACTTGTACAAATTGAACATATCACTCACATAGATGTCTCCTTCTTTAATCTCTGCCCGGAAGGACAACGGAGCACAGAAAGACACTTCAGCACCCGAAATTTCCAATTGCAACTGATGAATCAGTCTATGAAAGGAGAAGAACCGAAATAAGCATCCTTCGCTGTGATGGTACGTGAAATTGTACCGATTTTACGGGATACAAAGTCATTTACAGCCTTGTATTGAGGGGCAAACTTATCCATAAACTCCCGGCTGACAGGATACTTGTTCATATCCGCCAATCTACCTTCCACCGACTTCTCCACTACTTTCCCGTCTTTCTTTGTTACGGTCAGGGTCACATCCGAAACTACATTGGCATTGTTTGCCGGGTCAATGACCAGCACACTGTCTCCTGCCACATTCTGCACCTTTACACATTCCCTAGTATGGTCGTGCCCCATCAGCACCACATCAAAGCCCGGAACCCGTTTGGCTACATCCATAGAGGCATCTTCCACCACCTGTCCCAACACGTTGCCCGACTTTCCGGCATGAAACAATCCCACAATGACATCAGGATTCTCTTTTTCCTTTATAATCTTCACCCATTTGCGTGCGCAGGGCTCCATTTCCTCAAAATGCAGACCACTCCATAATTTCTCCGGCAACCATGAAGGAATGGCCGGAGTAATCATACCCAGAACCGCTATCCTCACTCCGTCGCGCTCCAACACCTCGTAGGGTTTCAGATAAGGTTTTCCAGTGGCATTGTCTATTATATTAGCCCCCAGTACCGGAAAATCGCACTGTCTTATCCAACGGTCGTACACCGCATGCCCCGTCTCTACATCATGGTTACCCATATTACCTACCACATATCCCATATAATTCATCATATCCGCCGCAACATGAGTAGACACGGTATCCATAAAATTATAATAGTAAGCTGTAGGCTGACCTTGCAGGATATCCCCATTATCCATCAACAGGCAATTATCCCCATATTTCTCACGCTGTTCTTTCACAAAGGAATGAACACGGGCAAGACTTCCACTCCATTCTTTCCGTTCGATAAAGTTATACGGAAAGAAATTCCCGTGCACATCACTGGTTTCTATAATCTTGATAACCACTTCTTCCTGATTATTGGATGCAGACAACTGCATACCTGCCCACAACAGCAGGGCACTGATACATATTCTATATTTCATTTCTCTATTCTTTATTCTTTTTTAGTCAAAGGATGCGTGAATACAAACCGGGCGCCTTCGGTATAATCCTTGTCCACCCATATCTTACCTCCCAGATTCTCGATTATCAGCCTGCTAATGGCCAATCCCAGCCCCGTACCTTGGGAATATTCATTCAATTTCTCGAAACGTTCAAATACCTTTTCACTCTTATCGGGCGGAATACCGCAACCGGTATCCGACACTGACAATTCCAACTGCTGATGCTGTTTGTCTATGGCAACCGTCAGTTTGATAGAACCGGACGGAGTAAATTTTGCGGCATTGGACAGCAAATTAATCAACACCTGCTTCAGACGCTGGGCATCCGTCTTGACAACCAGCGAAGGCACAGGAGTTTCAAACAGAAACAAAGCACTGGTCTTGCGTCCATACTCCACTGTAGACAAAGCCGTCTGACACAACTCTACCACATCACATTCTTCCCATACGAATTTTATCCTTCCGGATTCCATGCGCGAGATGTCCAGAATATCATTTATGAGGTGCAACAACAAATCGGAATTCTTCTGAATGATATCACAATACTGCTCTTTCTCGGCAGGAGAGGAATCATCACTGACCAACACGCTGGAAAATCCCACAATGGCATTCAAGGGAGTGCGTATTTCGTGACTCATATTGGCCAGAAAAGCCGTCTTCAACCTGTTGGATTCCTCCGCTTTCTCCTTGGCTACCAGCAGTTCCTCGCCGGATACTTCCAGATTATGTTTCAAGTGGTTGATACGGATAATATAATATATGGCTATCAAGAAACAGGCTATCAGGAACATGAACGCCGAAACAACCCCTATGACCCAATATTTATACTGCTCATAAAACGAAGGAGTCTTGTTCACCAACACCGCTCCCTGAGGAAGATTCAATGAATCCAATTTGAATTCATGCAAACGCTTTATATCAAAAGTATAGTTTCCGGGAATAGTCAACAAGTCCACCCCTTCTCTATCCCCTTTATCCAAAAATCATAAGTAACCGCGCCTATATTCTTTCCTACCGCATGGTACTCGGGAGTATATCCTCCCAATGCCCAATGTCCCAGCCCCACAGATGCAATAGTAAACACAGGCAGGGTGGGATTCGCATCGCGCAGCATATAAGTCGTATTACCAATAACATAACTCTCCGTACAGTCTACACGCCATGTTCCCAATAACACACACGTATTTTGAGGCAACCTGCGCATCCTTTCACTCACTTCCATAAAGGTTTCTGTACGGCCGTCCAGCCAAATTGTTTCTAAATCGGGGTACTTCTTCATCTCCTTTTTAACCAAGCTTGCATAGACAACCCGCCATAGGTATTATCCGATATAAATGCCACACGGCGCATATCAGGATAAAAAACGACGCATCAGCTTTATGTTTTTATCGACATCATATTCATATACATAACCGGCAACAAATATTATAATCACTGAAATCCGTATAAATATTCTTACTTTCAGGTTCCCATACCCGCGTGTCGATACTATCATCGGGCAATACCAGTCCGTTGACACTGACCATGCCACAGATAGACGGAGTCTTTTTAGCTATCTCTGTGTCTTGTGAGATATAAGCCGACCATGCCTCCTGCCCCAACAATATAACCAGTGACGGACGGTTTTTTCCCCTTATACTTACCAAGGATGGAGGCCATACGCGATTTCCACAGATAGGCCTCGGACAAATTCTTGCAGTTCATACTCTCTATGATCGGAGTATACTTGCCGCCACGCTGTCTGTATTCATCCATAAAAGCAGACAGGTTGTCAGAAATACTACGCGTTTCGGGATTATAAGAAGTGACAATAAGGATAGGCCCTTCCGAGGTCGTTTCCGCCTTCACAGGACACAGAGCAACCACAGGAAGCAGCAGGACTAATAGCATAAAAAAACCTGAATATGATTGCCAATCCCCCTCATTTCCTTTAGAATAATTTCTAAAAAATTCGCTGCAAAGATAATAAAAATAAAAAACAGAACACAACCAATTTGGCATGTATTTTGTTTCTCTTAAAGCAGATGAAATTTAACAAATATATAATATGGCTTACATAGACTATTACAAAGTATTGGGAGTGGACAAAAGCGCCACCCAAGATGATATCAAGAAGGCTTTCCGTAAGCTGGCCCGCAAATACCATCCTGACTTGAATCCGAATGATCCTGGAGCCAAAGATAAGTTTCAGGAGATAAATGAAGCCAACGAAGTACTGAGTGACCCGGAAAAACGTAAGAAATACGACGAATACGGTGAACACTGGAAACATGCCGACGAATTTGAAAAACAAAAGCAACAATATGGAGGTGCTGGTGGATTCGGAGGGTTTGGCGGAGCCGGAAGCGGATTCGGTACGGACGGTAACGGCAGTTACTGGTATTCCGGCAATGGAGGAGAAGAATTCACCGGTGCACATTTCGGTGGCAGCGCAGGTGGTTTCTCTGATTTCTTTGAAGAACTGTTCGGGCATCGTGGCGGTGCAAACGGCGGACGAAGCGCCGGATTCCGTGGACAGGACTATAATGCTGAATTACAACTTTCATTGCGTGAAGCCGCCGAAACACACAAACAAGTGCTTAATGTAAACGGAAAGAACATACGTATCACTGTTCCGGCAGGTATAGCCAACGGACAGACTATCAAATTGCGTGGTCATGGTGCACCGGGGGTAAACGGTGGTCCTGCAGGCGATCTGTACATCACCTTTGTCATTCCAGACGATCCTGTATTCAAACGTTTGGGAAATGATTTATATATCCATGCTCCGCTTAGCCTCTACACCGCCGTACTGGGTGGTGAAGAAACCGTGGACACACTGAACGGCAAGGTAAAACTGAAAGTAAAACCTGAAACCCAGAACGGAACCAAAGTCCGTTTGAAAGGCAAAGGCTTTCCTGTTTACAAGGAAGAAGGCAAATTTGGCGATCTGATAGTAACTTATAATGTCACCATTCCTAGCAACCTGACCGAACATCAGAAAGAGCTGTTCCGCCAATTAAAAGATAGTAGCAATTAAAAAAAGAGAAGGATTATGCAGACCGATTTAATTATTATCAACGATTTTTGCGACCGTTGCCATGTGGACCCGTCGTTCATTATGGAACTGGAAGAAGACGGACTGATCGAAGTCCGGGTGATTGACGAGGAACGCTACCTCCCCACATCCCAACTAGCGGAACTGGAGCGTTACACGCATTTATATTATGACTTGTCCATCAATATTGCAGGAATCGACGCCATCCACCACATGCTGGAACGTATAGAACTTCTGCAACAGGAAGTGCGTTCATTGAGAAACGAACTGGAATTCTACCGCTAAAATCCGTGTCCGGAGAGGGAAAGCGAAAACTGCACCCACTTCTCTTTCCGGCACTGTTCATTTACTTTTATATTTCTGTTTTTACCGTTGTTTCTATACGATAAGCAGGAGTGCCGAACCGATCATCACCGATTCTCTTCTCATTATTATATATACCAAGAAAAAGTAATGGGCTGTTCCGCTCTTTCTTCGTTTTTCCATTTATTTTCTTACTTTTTCCGCTTTATTATCCTACGTTTAACCTAAAATCACTATCTTTGTAGACTTAAAAGCAGCCGGCCGGTCTGCCCGCTGACGCCGTAAGGCGAAAAGAGGAAAGTCCGGGCAACGCAGAGCATCCTACTTCCTAACAGAAAGCTATCTGCAAAGGTGGAGTAACGTAGAAGAAAAACAACCGCCACAATTCCTACGGGAAACGGGGTAAGGGTGAGAAGGTGGGGTAAGAGCCCACCAGCGCATGGTGACATGACGGGCTGTACGTCTTAGGAGTTGTAAGGTCATGTAAACCGACATTATGAGGGTTGCTCGCCCCACGTCGGAGGGTAGACCGCTAGAGCCTGTTGGTGACAACAGGCGTAGATAAATGGCAGGCACTTCGCCGCAAGGCGAGGAACAGAACCCGGCTTACAGGCCGGCTGCTTTTTTTCTTACATATATCCTAATGAAGAGCTTATGAGTACCATGAACAAGGAAAAACTGAAAGGTCTGCAATCGTTTCTCAAAGATGATATATGGCGGGTGACAGAAGACGAGGTTAGCAAATCCCGAGGAATACTCTATAATGCAATAAAAATCGCTACTCTTTCTGTTCGTGAATTCACTCAGGGACGTATTTTGAATAAAGCATCCGCACTGACATACAGCACCCTGCTTTCTATCATTCCCATTCTGGCCATTTTATTCGCCATCGCACGCGGTTTCGGCTTCTCCAACCTGCTGGAAACCCAGTTCCGTAGCGGTCTTGAAGGACAGAGTGCGGCTGCCGAAACCATTCTTGGCCTGATTGACTCCTATCTGGTGCACGCCAAAAGCGGAATTTTTATCGGAGTGGGTCTGGTGATGTTGTTCTGGACCATTCTGAGCCTGACCTATAACATAGAACGTACCTTCAATTATATATGGCAAGTGAAGAAGCCCCGTACACTGTATCGCAAAATGACGGATTATTTCTCCATCCTGCTCTTACTGCCCCTACTTATCGTACTTTCCAGCGGTCTTACCATCTTTATGTCCACCATGGTGAAAAACATGGAGGACTTCGTATTACTGGCACCCCTGATGAAATTTCTGGTACGCCTGATCCCTTTCATCCTGACTTGGGCCATGTTTACGGGACTGTTCGTCTTTATGCCCAATACTAAAGTGAAACTGAAGTATGCCATCATTCCGGGTATCATCGCAGGCACAGCCTTTCAGGCTTTTCAATACTTGTATATCGGCAGTCAGATATGGGTATCAAGGTACAATGCAATCTATGGTAGCTTCGCCGCCATTCCTATGTTCTTGTTATGGGCGCAGATTTCATGGGGAATCTGCCTGTATGGCGCAGAACTTTGCTATGTGGCACAGAATCTTCGCAACTACAGTTTCAGCAAAGAAACGGCAAATATCAGCCGCCGTTATCACGACTTTCTGTGTATCCTCATCATGTCTCTGATATGCAAGCGCTTTGAGACGGAAGAGGCTCCTTATACCGCCGAGACACTCAGCGACGAACATAAAAATCCCGATAAGGCTCACCAAGAAAAATCCTGTATGAACTACAGGACATGCACATGATTTATGAAACTGCTATGGACGGTGACGATGAAAGCATAGGCTATTTGCCGTCAGTAGATATCAACCGGATGAACGTGGCTATGCTGCTGAACAGACTGGACATAGCCGGAACGGAAGCCTTCAAAATAGACAAAAAGCGATACAGCAGTTCTTGGGAGGCGCTGGCAAATGCCCGTGAAGAATATTATAAAAGCACCAGCAAGATATTGCTGAAAGATTTATAATTCTGATATTCGATTTTACCACAGATTGCACAGATTCTTTTTTGCTCAAAAGCCGATGCGGATAATTCCGGATTTCCACAAAGAAGTTTCTTTCATCTTCAACAATCATCTGTGCACCTGCGGTAAAAGAATCAGGAGAACTGCATCATGCGGCTTAAATATTTGCCGATGATATCAAACTCTATATTCACAATGCTTCCCACTTTAAAAGTATGGAAATTGGTATGTTCGTAAGTATAAGGATGATGGCAACCTGAAAAGTATCCTCCGTAGGGTTACAAACGGTCAGACTCACACCATTCACCGTAACCGAGCCTTTGTCCACCGTGATGTAGCCGCGCTTTGCCATTTCCTTGTCAAACGCATATCTGAAGTAAAATACCAGCTCCCTTCAGCATCCTTTATATCCATACATTCGGCAGTCTGATCCACATGTCCTTGCACAATATGACCGTCCAGCCGCCCGTTCATCATCATGCTGCGTTCCACATTCACTTTATCTCCCACTTTCAGCAAGCCGATGTTGGAACGCTCTATCGTTTCTTTCATGGCGGTAACCGTGTACGTTCCATCCTGTAAACTGACTACAGTCAGGCACACACCGTTATGAGAGATACTCTGGTCTATTTTCAGTTCGTCCACAAACGAACATTTCAAGGTGAGGTGCAGATTTTCCTCTCCTTTACAATACGCACCACCTCCGCATATTCTTCTACAATCCCTGAGAACATAAGTTTTAGTCTTTAATTAAGTTTCGAGAACAAAGATAGAACAAAAACACAAATATTCGAAACTTACCGACGGTTAATGACAAATGACCGGCAATTCGTCGCTAACCTGCCTTTTTACATATTCAGAACAAAAACAGAGTGCCCAATTCTTTTTTATTATATATTTGCACTTTATACTTTGCAAACTTATTAAAAACAAACCATGGACAGCACAAAGATTGTTGGTGAAAAAATAAAATCACTACGTGAAACAAAAGAAATCAGTGTGGCCGAACTGGCCGTACGCTCTGGCCTTGCCGAAGAACAAATAGAACGAATAGAGAATAATGTAGATCTTCCTTCATTGGCTCCCCTCATCAAGATAGCCCGCGCGTAGGGGTACGTCTGGGCACTTTTCTGGACGACCAGGAAGAACAAGGAGCAGTAATCTGCCGGAAACAAGAGAGTGAGGATACTATCAGTTTCTCGAACAATGCAATGGACCTGCGTACACATATGCGCTACCACTCACTGTCAAAATCAAAAGCGGACAGGCATATGGAACCATTCATCGTAGACGTGGAACCGACGGAGGAAAGCCACTTCTCACTCTCCTCGCATGAAGGTGAAGAGTTTATCTATGTCATGGAAGGCGCCGTCGAAGTATGCCACGGTAAAAAATGCCATCTGATTAAAGCCGGAGACAGTATTTATTATGATTCTATCGTTCCGCACCACGTACACGGATATCAAGGACAAGCCGCCAAAATATTGGCTGTTATCTATACTCCTATTTGATTTATGATGGAATTAAGCACGAGAACCTTGGGTGACTGGCTTGAACATTGGGCCCTCACCACTCCCGATAAAGAATATATCGTATATTCCGACCGCAATCTGCGCTTCACCTGGAAACAATTTAACGAAGCGTTGTAGACCACATGGCCAAAGGACTGCTCGCCATCGGCGTGAAACGGGGGAACCCATGTAAGGGAATCTGGGCGGGTAATGTGCCCGACTGGCTGACCTTTCTGTACGCTTGCGCCAAAATCGCGCCGTGGCCGTAACAGTAAATACCAACTACAAACAGGCAGAACTGGAATACCTCTGCCAGAACTCGGACATGCACACGCTGTGTATCGTAAACGGAGACCGTGGCAATGACGACTATGTAAATATGGTCTACGCCATGCTGCCCGAACTAAAGACCAGCCAGCGCGGATATCTGAAGAGCAAACGTTTCCCCTGCATGAAGAACGTGATTTACATCGGCCCCGAAAAATACCGGGGTATGTACAACACCGCCGAAATTCTGCTTCTGGGATGCAACATAGACGATGACGAGCTGCTGGAAGCAAAAGCGAAGGTGAACTGCCACGACACGGTGAACATGCAGTACACTTCGGGCACAACCGGTTTCCCCAAAGGAGTCATGCTCACCCATTACAACATCAGCAACAACGGTTTCCTGACGGGTGAGCACATGAAATTCACTTCCGATGACAAACTATGTGTCTGTGTACCCCTGTTCCATTGCTTCGGAGTGGTATTAGCCACCATGAACTGCCTTACACACGGATGCACGCAGGTGATGGTGGAACGTTTTGACCCGCTGCTGGTACTTGCCTCCGTCCACAAGGAACGCTGCACGGCCTTGTACGGGGTTCCTACCATGTTCATTGCCGAGCTGAACCATCCCATGTTTGATATGTTCGATATGTCCAGTCTGCGCACCGGCATTATGGCAGGCTCACTCTGTCCGGTGGAACTGATGAAACGTGTGGAAGAGAAAATGTTTATGAAGGTCACCAGTGTATACGGGCTTACAGAAGCTTCTCCCGGCATGACAGCCTCCCGCATCGACGATTCGTTTGATGTACGCTGCAACACGGTGGGCCGTGATTTCGAGTTTACGGAAGTAAAAGTGATCGATCCGGAAACTGGCGAGGAATGTCCCATAGGCGTACAAGGCGAGATGTGCAACAAAGGGTATAACACCATGAAGGGGTATTACAAAAACCCCGAAGCAACCGCCGAAGTGATAGACCGGAACGGCTTTCTCCACTCAGGAGATCTGGGAGTGAAAGACGAAGAAGGTAATTATCGTATCACAGGACGGATAAAAGACATGATTATCCGTGGCGGAGAGAATATCTATCCACGGGAAATAGAAGAGTTCCTGTATCAGATGGAAGGAATAAAAGATGTACAGGTAGCCGGTATCCCCTCCAAGAAATACGGAGAAGCGGTAGGCGCATTCATTATCTTGCACGAAGGGGTGGAAATGAACGAATTCGATATACGTGACTTTTGCGACGGCAAGATAGCCCGTTACAAAATTCCTAAATATATCTTCTTTGTTGATGAGTTCCCCATGACGGGCAGCGGAAAGATACAGAAATTCAAGTTAAAGGATGTGGGATTGGAGTTATGCCGGAAGCAAGGCATCGAGATTATTTAATTCAGCCTGCCTCTTGCATTAAAAATGCAGAATTAAGTTACACAGTCACGGAGAGGAATACATTGCACGGATTCTTCTCTGTGGTTCTGTATCGGATATCGGAACCGGACAGCAGATGTACTCCTCACGTTACTCCATAAAAAAAGGAGTAACGCCTTGCTCCAACCTTTTGTTAACCTTAAATCTAATACTATGAAAAACACACATGCAAATATACACACTTTCCTGCTATCTGCAAATTTAAAGAAGCGTTAAGAAGAAATTATAGTAGGGATATTCAGTAAATGTCTCTAAAAATAAGATGGCATATGAAGATGATAGGGCATGACCATTTCATATGCCATTCTTATTGTCATTTTTCCGTGCTTTTCTCACATACTTCTATCCGACAGGACATGACGTTCCGGAAGAAGTCTGATGACCTCTTCTGATTCTGTGAGTAAAATCATATCATGCTGCTTTAGCTGTTTTGTTTCTGATTTTTTCTATCATCA
>ENA-OPZN01000296-OPZN01000296.1-human-gut-metagenome-genome-assembly--contig:-NODE-296-length-17410-cov-1.896893_pt1 | contig 17410 bp, 22 predicted proteins | sample MGYA00242483_ERZ504503 | MGnify/ENA primary metagenome ERZ504503 (study PRJEB26092, sample SAMD00036285) | human gut metagenome | host: Homo sapiens | study: EMG produced TPA metagenomics assembly of... | reverse complement strand
ACCAAGCTGGCCAAGTAGTTGCTCAATTACCGGCCTACGAAGCTACCGTACAGCCTGTTTTAATGGCAAAACAAGCGAAGCAACCACGGTTGAAAATGCTGACAGCCCGATTACTGAAAATAGCCGAAATGTAACGACTGAAGCACGCTACGAAGTAGTAGATTTATACGATAACCAAACAGTGATTAAAACGCCTGTTAAATCAGAAGCACCTTTGGAAGTTGCTCAAATTTACCGGGCCCTTCATTACGGCTTAAAATCCTTCTTAAAGCAACAGCATAAAAAAAATCGTCATCGGCGTGTCCGGCGGTATAGACTCAGCCTTAAACGCAGCCCTCTATGCGACCGTATTAGATCCATCACAAATTTATTTGGTGAATATGCCGACCCGCTTCAATTCAACGGCTACGAAAGATTTAGCAGCTCAACTGGCCAAGAATCTAGGTTGCCAATATGCCGTTTGCCCGGTAGAGGACAGTTTAACGCTCACCGTCAACCAATTTGAGTCATTAACCTTTGAAGGCCCGAACGGCTCCGAACAAGTCAAAGTTAGCTCTTTGTGAAAGAAAATATCAAGCCCGCGACCGCTCTGCTCGTATCTTGGCCGGTCTCGCTGCTTCTGTAGGCGGTGCTTTCACCTGCAACGGCAATAAGACGGAATTCACCATCGGTTATGCCACCCTATATGGTGATTTAGCCGGTTTCCTAGCCGCCTCCGGTGACCTTTGGAAATATCAGGTCTATGATTTAGCCAATTATTTAAACCGTGAAATCTTCAAGCGCGAAGTCATCCCCCAAGGCACTATTGATATCATTCCGAGTGCGGAATTATCTGAAAACCAGGATATCACCAAAGGTCAAGGCGATCCATTGCAGTACGAATACCACGACCGTTTATTTAAGAGCTTCATCGAACCTTGGAATCGTATGACGCCGGAAGATTTACTGCTCGCGTATAAAGAAAATCGTTTAGAAGCGATTCTAAACTTACCTAAGCCGATTCTCATTACTTTGACAGTGCGTCCGACTTTATCGCTGATTTAGAACGTTGGTGGAATTCCTTCGCCGGCCTGGCCGTGGCCAAACGAATCCAGAGCCCGCCTATCATCGTAGTCAGCCGTCGAGCCTATGGCGGTGATTTGCTGGAATCCCAAATGGCACCGTATTATACGGAAAAGTATTTTGAATTAAAAGAAGAATTATTACAGCTGCAATAACTATTATCGGTTCAAAATAATATAACACTAAAAAAGAAATGCCTCGGAAGGTTGAATTATTACCTTTCGGGGCATTTCTTTTAGAGAAAATTTTATAAAAGAGTAATTAAAGCCGGTAGGCCTAATGCATATTATAATAATTTATCATACGCTAATTTATCGCCGTTTTGAAAAACAATGGTACCACAATAAACATAACCGTTCTTCTTCAAAATATGTTGCATTCGTTTATTCGGAAAATCCGTATCCATTCTAATATATTTCACGCCTTTAGCTACACAAAGTTTGTCTATTAAACCAAAAGCTATGTCGGCAATGCCCTGGCCTCGTGCTTTTTACTAAAGCCATGCGATGAACCACGGCATAAGGCGCCTCACTTCGCCACGCCCCATTAATATCGTCATAGGCCGGTTCACCGTCAAAATCAACGCACATATAACCTAAAATTTCTTGTTGGGCTTTGATAACATACCCCTTTTTCTTCTCCATATCAGCTTCAATTGTATCGCGATTGGGATATGCTTCCGTCCATTGCACAAATCCCTGTTCTTTTTGAAAAGCACGCCCTTCTTCAATAATTTCATAGCATACTTCTAACTCTTTACTGTTTGCTAATTCAAGTGAATACATTATATTGCCTCCTCATATTCTAGTCTTTCATCTTCATTACGAATTTTTAAAGCTTGATATATTGTTTAAAAACTCCATGTAAGCATCTCGTTGACAATCGTATTTTTCCCTGCTAGTATACCATCAATAGATAATTAAATATAATTGATGTTATTAAATATAAACTTCATTATTATTGAAGTATTGGAGATGCTCATGGAACTAAAATATTTACAGACCTTTAAAACTACTATTTAAGAAGGCGGCTTTACCAAAGCGGCAGAAAAACTCAACTATACGCAATCCACCATTACCTTCCAAGTCGGACAATTAGAGCAGGAACTTTCGGTAAAATTATTTGAAAAATACGCGACGAATGATGCTCACCAAAGCCGGTGAACAGTTATATCCCTATGTAACGATGTTCTTACATCAGTTGAACGCTTGAATTGTTTTGAAAATGATTTGACGGAATATAAAGGCATTTTACGTATCGGCGTAGGCGAAACCCTGCTTTGTTATAAACTCTCACCGGTTTTGCAAAAATTCCACGATTTAGCTCCCAATACAAGACTCTTTTTACGGTCCATGAATTGTTATGACATCCGCAACGAGTTATTGGACTGTATCTTAGACCTCGGTATATTTTATGAAAACGTCGGAGGTTTTGGAAATAATTTAACAGTAGCTTCTTTTGGCAATTACCCTATGACCTTAGTTGCTTCGCCGGAAATAAAAAAGGAATATTCTGATTTCATAACACCAAATCAGAATATTCCTATACCTTTTATTATCAATGAACCTAACTGCATCTTCCGTCAAATATTCGAACAATATTTGCAAAGAAAGTCCATACGACTGGACCATACCATCGAATTATGGAGCATACCTACTATTAAAACCTGGTAAAAAGCAATGTCGGTATTTCGTATCTGCCAACCTTTGCCGTAAAAAATGAATTGAATAACGGTGAACTGGTAGCCCTCGAAACCGAATTAACAGATACTCATATATCGGGTGTTTGCGGTTATAACAGTAATAAGTGGCTTAGCCCTGCCATGGAATTGTTTGCTCGCCTGATTAGAGAGACGTTAAACTAATTGATCAATCCAATCAAAAAGTTCTTGTAAATCATAATCGCCGGCATGCGGAATGCCCCATGGCAAATCAAAATCAACGTCGTAACCATAATTAGCCAAGCGAGTAGCCACAATTAGCGGCACGGCCATGGACGTGTTGTTATCCTTTTCACCATAGCGAATGCGCCAATGCTGGGTCTGTTCCTTCGTCTTTGAAGCGTCATTTGGTGCAATATAGTTAAGCGGATTCATCATTTTGACGATATGTTCATCTGCCACAGCAGTGCCGTCACCGTTAATAGATGCAAATTGTATGAAATGTTGATTGTCTACCGTAGCCGTGCCAAACAAGTTATTTTCACCAGTAGAATTGTCGCGAGAATCAAAAGCACCCGGAGCCTTCATGCGACCAACCGAAGTATTGTATTTCAGCCAATCAACATCGACGATTTATCCGGATTTTTCGCATCATACACTAAAAAATCGGCACTGGAAATATCCGTTCCTGCTGCTTTAGCTTTTCAGCACTCTTAATGATATACGATTTAGCATAGTCCATGAAGGAGCCGTTGCCGTTAAAGTCGAGTGACAATAATTTACCGTCTTGATCTTTTAGCTGTAAACTATTCAAATACTCAGGGAAGTTATTTTTCAAAAGATCGCTGTAAGCAATCGCGTCAGCCGTCAATTGAACTGCCTTTTGAGTTTGTTGCTTACCGGGTGCTTCACCGGACATGTCCGGCATAGCTGACATATCCGGGGTGGCTTTGGCCGAGCTGCTCCCTAAGGTAGGATCAGGTGGCTCCATTTGACCGCCAAAGGACGGCATACCTGTGTATTCATTGACACCGTTATATGACCATTCGTAGGCCATATCGGCATGGTCAAGATCGGTAATCGGACAATACGCCGATACGGCATAAATATCGGTTCGCGCATCGGCTGCGCCAATCTCTTGTAAATACGGAGCATAATCCGATTCATTACCGGTAGCACCTAGCAACAAGGATAAGGCCCCGCCCGCACTGGTGCCGTTGGAAATAATTTATTCGCATCACCGGGCATAATGTTATCATTCTTATGTAAATAGGCCACGGCTGCCTTTAAATCCACAATAGCGGCCGGCGCTTTACCGTAATAGACACCTTCTGCCGTTTCGTTACTGCGACCGCGTGCAGCCGGTGCCGCCACAACAAGGCACGTGATAAAGCATATAAAACAGCATTCGGTTCGCCATCTTTAGAAAGAGTCGGTGTGGCCGCTTTCCCCGGACGATAGCCGCCTACCGAATTTGGTAAAAAGATAGGTGCCGATTCAGCTGTATATTTTCCATCTTTTTCATTTTGAAAATAGGCTTCCGGAATATACACATTCATAGACTGATAGGTCGTATCCACCGGATTGGCTACATACGGAATATTTTCATAAGCTCTAAAGGTTACTTCCTTACCGTCAACTGTCATCGTACGCGTTTCATAATTTTGGATTTTAAAATCCAAAGAATCGGCCGCACTTACCGAGCTTATTAATCCACCCACCGTTAATGTCGCTCCCATAAGAACCATAGCTCGTAATGCCTTTTTGTACTTTGAATACTTTCCTATTTTCATAATCATATCTCCTTTCAATGTACTTTTTACATCTAACTATATCTATATTATAACTTTTATTTGTATTGATTGTAATTATAGATTGAAAAATAGGAGTAATATGAAAATAAAATATCATCTTCAAGCGTGAAATTTAGATCTTGTCATCCGTCAATAAATTTAACAAAATTACCTTTAGCATCAAATTCTGTTGAATATGATTCTTTAGAGCCATCAATTAGAATGTAGGCTTTATATGAGTGATTGCCAGCATAATAGATATATCCCACTGATTTTTCAACTTTACCGTTTTCAATAGATTTCGCTTTTTCCTCGGCCACTTTATACATCTCAGGGATTTTACTATAGTCGATGGCATCGATTGGCATAAGATTATCTTTCACAGTAAGACCATCGGGAATGAACGCCGCGCCTGCATTTTGCCACTTGCCATTCATATAAATATATTTGTCAACTTTGTCACTGGTGCCGGGAACCAAAACATCAATACTAATCGTATTTCCATACTCTTCTGTATCCGAAACTACTACATTGTTGAACACCTTAATTACTTTTCCCTTAAATTCTGATTGTTCTTTTAATTCGGTAATAATCTTAGCTGCTAAGCCCGGTTCAGTGATTATACTTTTTTTTACCACCACCGGTATCACTGTCACCACCACAGCCTAACATGGCCATTACAGTGATAATCATGAAAAATAATCCCCATTAATCTTTTCATAATACCCCTCCTATATATAAAAACTAAATAACACTAACGACATTCCCAATAGGAAATTTCATGCAAACATACGATATGGTTAGTAAACTATACAATTTTAAAAGATAAAAAACTATTGCCGAGTCGAACACAATCTAAAATTAGAAATTCTCCAACGACAATAGTTTTTACACTAAATCTTACTGTTTACAATAGCAGTAGCGTCTCAAAATTATTAAACACCAACTTATTCACTTTTTACTTGTGTAAAACTAGCGACTAATCATTACTATTCTTTTTTCATTTCAATGAGGTTGCCTTTAGAGTCAAAAATGGCGTCGAACTTTTTCTCTGGCTCCTTCGATTTTTAAGATGAGCATCATATTTACGTTCATTAATTTTTAAAAAATGTAAATCAGCTGTTCATCTACTTTACCGCCTTCAATCTCTTTGGCTTATCTTGGGCTATTTTATACATATCCGGAATCTTACTGTAATCGATAGCATCTAATGGCATAACATTGTCTTTCATGTCACCGTCGCCCGAAATTTGAACCGGTTGTGGAGCAGCCCATTTACCATTTTGGTACACATAATTATCAACTTTATCATTAGTGTCAGGAACGAGGATATTAATATCAATGCGGCTTCCTACACCCTTAAGATCACTAACCAGTACATTTTGAAATACCTGAATATCTTTCCCCTTTAATGCAGGTGTTTCTTTCAATTCGGAAATAGCCTTAGCCGCCAAACCCGGTTCTGTAAAAATACTTTTCCCGGAACCGCCGGTAATGCTGTCAGTACCGCAGCCCAGAACAGCCAGGACGGTAATAAACATCAAAACAATACCCCATATTCGTTTCATAATACCCCTCCCTAAATATAAACACGACACTACTTACTATTTTAATATTACAATACTTTTCAATTTTTTTACTACACATGTATAACAAATAGATATGATTGTTATGATTTTTTATCAATACAGTAGACTCAACCTACCATTCTTCTTCCTCGTCTTCATCTTCACGATAATACAGAATCTCGTCTACAATATTACATTCTCTGCAATGTTTCAACAGCTTTTACTTTTATCAATGATAGTCTTCACAATATTATCCAATCGACTGCCTTCATCATAATTGGCCGGACAGGCAAAATTAACGCGATTATCTTTAATCAGATTTTTCGCCACATTAATTCCGTTTTCCTGTTCCGGGTTATATACGGCAATGGCTTGACCACCATTCACCTTAACAAGTTTCATACATGGCACGTCGGTGAGTCCGTCACCAATATAGATCATGTTACTGAATGGTACTCGTCGTTCCACTTCCGGTGTATACTGATTCAGCTCTTTATCGCTGCTCGTAGTAATATCCAATACGCCCTTGTTAATACGGAACAAGAATTGTGTTTTGGCTGTATAGTTAACGGCAATCTTCGGCCATTCGATAAGACCGTTATAGTCATACTTGAATTCACAGGCGTAAATCTTTTTGAAAAAGCTTCGCAATCTTACTACCGTCGATAATTTCTTTCACGCCGGACGATACAATATAATGCTCTATTTGCACGCCTTTTGACTCACCGTAAGCACTGATGCGGTCGAACCAAGAAATTACGCCCGGAAAATATTCAATTCCTTCCCCTAGTTTATTTAACGTTTGCCGGGTAATCGGCACTTCATGGAGCCTACTCATCTTAACCATCATGAACATATACGCCAAAATACCGTCCATGCCGTCTTTATCGGTTAAACCATTAGCCTCACGCCAAAAATCCGCCGTCGTCATTCCAAGCTCCGGAATAAAAACCATATTCCTGCATATCCTTAGTACACAACGTTTTTATCAAAATCATACATCAAAGCCACAATCGGCTTTTCATTAGAACTCATAACTTCTCCTTTCTTGGCAATTGCTTTTATATACGCGAAAAGACTTCTCCATTCTGGGCAAGCTAGCCTTTCGTGCATGCACGCCGGATAGCGAACTGGAATGAAGAAGTCTTTATACCATTAAAAAAGCTTTCGTAAGAGCGCCCATATACCGACGCCTAGTCCCAACACAATAAATCCAATTAAAAATAAACCACCAAAGAAAGTTAACACACTAAAAAGAACAACTACGAGAGCTGCCATGATTAATTTACCCTTCCAGCCCACAGAGCTGAAGGTAAATACTTTTACGCCCGGAATTGTCTGCTGAAAATAATCATTAAAACCGGTGCCATCAGACATTTCATGAGTCTTGGCACGGTTTTCACGACGAATATCCTCTTCAGATTGCTCACGCCCGTTTCATCTATGGTCACGCCGTCAAACGCACGACGTTCTTCTTCCGATAACACACTCGTCTGTTTAGAATCATAAGATTGTTTATCTTCCATAGCAATCTCCTGTGTTTTAAATCAAAGAATCGGAATTAATAGGTCTTACGCTTACTCATATGGAATTATGTATAACCATAATTCTATATTATATAAGCTGAAAACTTTTAAATTTATGCGTTCAAATGTTTCTGCAATAATTCGTTAACACGCCCGGATTAGCGCGGCCCTTGCTGAGTTTCATAACCTGACCAACCAAGAAACCGATAGCTTTGCCTTTACCGCTCTTGAAGTCTTCTACAGACTTAGGATTATCGGCAATAACTTGTTTTACGATTTCTTCAATAGCGCCGGTATCGGTAATCTGAACAAGACCTTGTTCTTCAACGATAGCTTGCGGATCTTTACCGGTTTCCCACATGGAAACGATAACTTTTTTCGCAATTTTACCGGAAATAGTGCCTTTGTTGATGAGTTCAATCATAGCGGCCAATTGAGCCGGTTTAACTTTCGCATCGGCAAAGGTAATATTGGCTTCGTTCACCATTTTGGACAAATCACCTAGCATCCAGTTAGCTGCTGTTTTAGCATCAGCACCGGCTTTAACAGCTTCATCAAGGTAATCGGCGGTTTCACGCATAGTTGTCAAAATCGCACTATCTTCTTCGGATAAACCGTAATCGGCTTGGAAACGAGCCATTTTTGCATCCGGTAATTCCGGTAAGGATTGGCGAGCCGCTTCAATCTGTTCATCCGTAATCACGATTGGTACCAAGTCAGGTTCAGGGAAATGACGGTAGTCGTTTTCCGCTTCTTTCTTACGCATGGACAATGTCATGCCCTTGCTGTCGTCCCAAGTACGGGTTTCCTGAACGATAGTGCCGCCGTCTTCCAACGTTTCCGCCTGACGAATGGCTTCATATTCAACACCTTTCTGCAATGCAGTTAAGGAGTTCATATTCTTAATTTCAGTTTTAGTACCTAATTTTTCGTCGCCCATCAAGCGTACGGAAATATTGGCGTCGCAACGCAAGCTGCCTTCTTCCATACGAACGTCGGACACGTCCAAATATTTGATGATGGAACGGATTTTTTCAACATAGGCACGAGCTTCTTCACCGGAGCGAAGATCAGGTTCCGATACGATTTCCAACAATGGTACACCGGTACGGTTGTAGTCAACGTTGGAGGAATCGGATGTGCTGATGGTATTGCCGCTGTGAACCAATTTACCGGCATCTTCTTCCATATGAATACGCGTAATGCGGATACGACGAGTTTTGCCGCCCACTTCGATATCAATATGACCATTCAAGCAGATTGGCAAGTCATATTGGGGATGTCTGCCAGTTTTTTTGGCAAATCCGGATAGTAGTAGTTTTTTACGGTCGAATTTATTGAATTGTAAAAATTTCACAGTTCAAAGCTAAGCCGACGCGAATAGCATATTCAACCACTTTTTTGGTTAAGTACCGGCATACGCCCGGTAAACCTAAACATACAGGGCAAACATGCGTATTTTGGTCGCCGCCGAATTCAGTAGTGCAACCGCAAAAGATTTTAGATTTAGTCTTTAACTCCGTATGGACTTCCAGCCCTACGACTGTTTCGTATTTCATAGTGTTACCTCCCCAATGGATGCGATTTTATTGCATTCCGGACAAGCCTGTTCGAATGTATAAGCCGTACGGAATAAGACTTCTTCACCCATAGCCGGTGCCAACAACTGCATACCGATTGGCATACCATTGGATGCAAAACCTGCCGGGATGGAAATGCCCGGAATACCGGCCAAGTTAACAGGGGTGGTACAAATATCTTCTAAATACATGGATAACGGATCGTTAATTTTTTCACCGAACTTGAACGCTGTATTTGGTGCAGTCGGTGTTAACAATACGTCTACTTTTCAAAGCCGCATCAAATTCGTTTTTAATCAAACGACGAGCTTTCAAGGCTTTCAAATAATAAGCATCATAATAGCCGGAACTCAATACATAGGTACCGAGCAAGATACGACGCTGTACTTCGGCACCAAAACCTTGGGAGCGAGTCTTCGTGGACATTTCAACCAAGTTATCAGCCGGTACACGCAAACCATAGCTTACGCCGTCGTAACGAGCCAAGTTGGAGCTGGCTTCCGCCAAAGCGATAATATAATAAGCGGATAAAGCATATTTAGAAGTCGGCAAGCTTACTTCTACGATTTCAGCACCCAAACCTTCGTATACTTTAGCGGCTTTTTCAAGCGCTTCACGGACTTCACTGTTGAGACCTTCGCCGAAATATTCTTTTGGCATACCGATTTTAAGGCCTTTTACGTCATTTACCAAGGCTTTCGTGTAATCAGGACGTTCGCCCGGAATAGACGTGGAATCACGATGGTCGTGGCCACTGATAGCGTTAAGCACGATAGCCGCATCAGTTACGTCACGGGTCACAGGGCCGATTTGGTCAAGCGATGAAGCATACGCAATAAGGCCGTAACGAGACACATTGCCGTAAGTTGGTTTTAAACCAACTACGCCGCAATAGGACGCCGGCTGACGAACAGATCCGCCCGTATCGGAACCCAAAGCCCACACAGCACTGCCCGCTGCTACGGAAGCAGCGCCCCGCCGGAAGAACCACCCGGTACATACTCGGCGTTCCATTCGTAGTTTTAGCAAATGCGGAGCTTTCGGAAGAACTACCCATGGCGAATTCGTCCATGTTAAGTTTACCAAGGCTTACATAGTCTTCACCGGTTAACTTTTCAACAACAGACGCATTGTATGGCGGTACGAAGTTTTCCAACATACGAGACGCACAAGTAGCCTGTTGGTCTTTAATACAAATATTGTCTTTTACAGCCCCCGGAATACCGGCTAACGGCGAAATGGCTTCACCGGCTGCAATTTTTCATCAACTTTAGCTGCTACCGCTAAAGCTTGTTCGTGAGAATCCGCTAAATACGCATGTACTGTCGGTTCTGTTTTTGCTTTATGGGCAATTACGGCATTCGTTAATTCAACGGCCGACAATTCTTTGGCCACTAATTTCTGATGTAATTCATGAATGGTCACAGTGCTTCCTCCTATTCCTGTATACGCGCGGCACTTTGAAGTAACCGTCTTCTTCTTCAGGTGCATTCTGCATTGCCAAATCATGTGGCAACGAAGGAATCACTTCGTCCTTACGGAATACATTGTGTAAAGGAACTGCATGGGCCATAGGTTCTACCCCTTCAAGGTCCAATTCTTCCAATTCAGCAACATAAGATAATACGTCATTTAACGCTTTTTCTACAGTGCCCATATTTTCTTCGCTAATATCTAAACGAGATAATAAAGCAATCTTTTTATTTCTTCCCGATCAATTTTCATGCGTACACATCCTTTCCATTTATTATTATATCAAATTGACTATGACAATACAAAATAAGCTGATATATTGCCTATTTTAAAAATCGTAGGGTCAATTTGTGATGTATTTCAAAAGGCCGCATCTATTGCCCATCTTTGTTTGATTCCAAAAGGCCGAATTTATTGCCAGTCCTTGATTAATTCTAAAAACTCCGTTTCATCCATGACGCGAATACCCAAAGATTCCGCTTTAGTGAGCTTACTGCCTGCTTCGGCACCGGCGATAACGATAGTTGTCTTCTTACTTACGGAGCCTGTTATCTTAGCGCCGTGAGCCGCCAAGAGTTCACCTGCTTCTTTACGCCCCATACTTTCAAGTGTTCCCGTTAAAACAATGGTTTCCCCTTCCAGTTCGGTGCCGCTCGGTTCCACCTGTTCTTCTGCCATAACAACGCCCACTTCGCGAAGGGCTGCAATGAGTTCCAAATTATACGGCTCTTTAAAATAAGCCACCAAGCTGTCCGCCATGGTCGGCCCGATTTCACTGACCGCCGTTAAAGTTTCAGCGGTAGCAGCCTGTAAAGCCTCCATAGTGGGAAAATGTTCCGCAATAGTTCGGCCTGCTTTAGCACCGATTAAGCGAATCCCCAAAGCAAAGAGCAGTCGACCGAGACCACGGGTTTTAGATTCTTCAATGGCTTTTAAGAGGTTCTGCGCCGATTTCTTACCCATGCGCTCCATCGTAACCAGCTGTTCTTCCGTTAATTTGTACAAATCGGCTACCGTAGCAATTAACTTATAGGCAATGAGGCTTTCCACAATGCTCGGCCCCAAGCCGTCAATATTCATGGCATCACGGGAGGCAAAGTGAATGATTTTTTCTTTTTCCACAGCCGGACAATGCGGATTACTGCAACGAACCGCGACTTCACCGGGTTGGCGCACGGTCGGAAAATCACAAATCGGACAGTTGGTCGGCATGCTAAATTCACGCTCTTCACCGGTGCGTTTTTCCGGTAAGGATTTAATGACTTCCGGAATAATTTCCGCCGCTTTATGAATCATCACATGGTCACCGATGCGAATGTCTTTGTCTTTAATAAAATCTTCGTTATGAAGGGTGGCGCGCGCTACATTGGTGCCTGATACAAAGACCGGCTCCAATTCCGCGGTTGGTGTCAAAAACGCCGGTACGGCAATATTGATAGTAATATCTTTGACGATGGTTTCTACTTCTTCCGGCGGATATTTAAAAGCCGTAGCCCACCGGGGATCTTTAACGGTAGCCCCCAATTGTTCCTGGTCTTCAAAGGAATTCACTTTAATTACCATACCGTCCGTATCATAGGCCAATTCATGACGAGCCGTATCCCAATAAGCAATACGTTCAATTACTTCATCAATGGTTTGGCACACTTTGTAATTTGGATTTACATGGAAATGATATTCCGCTAAACGCTTTAATAGTTCACTCTGGGAGTGAATATCGGAGCCTTCCGAAGAACCTACAGCATAGGCGAAGAAGTCGAGGTTACGACTGGCTGTAATGGCCGGATCTAACTGGCGCAAAGAACCGGCGGCGGCATTGCGCGGATTTACAAACGTCGGCAAACCGGCCGCTTCACGCTCTTCGTTAATGCGTTGGAATTCTTTATGAGGCATGTATACTTCACCGCGTATTTCAATATACGGCGGTGCATTTTCAATCCAAAGCGGTACCGATTGAATGGTGCGCACATTTATTCGTTTACATCTTCCCCGACACGGCCGTCACCGCGGGTTACGGCTCTTACGAGAACACCGTTTTCATAATGAAGATTACAAGCGAGGCCGTCGATTTTAAGTTCAATGACATATTCAGGTCGATGACCGAGCTCGCGTTCGGTTCGTTCCGCAAAACGTACGCACTTCAGCATCACTGAAAACATTACCAAGACTCAGCATTGGCGTCCGTGTACGACTTTCGGAAAATCCCCCTTCAATCTTGGCGCCTACGCGCTGTGTCGGTGAATAGGATGTGATAAATTCGGGATGCGCCGTTTCCAAATCGAGTAATTCCCGATAGAGTTTATCGTACTCATAATCTTCCATTTCCGGCGCATCTTTTACATAATACAAATATCCGGCATGAGCCAATAATTGTTGCAGGGCATGGGCTTTTGCTTCTTCCGTAGCCGCATTGGCTACAGCTGCTCTTAATTCATTCATTGCTGGCATAGTCTTTCTCCTACCGTCTTTTGTAAAACAATGATATAACAGGTTATTTTTCTAAACGCTTAACCGGTGCAAATTGAGCCATAATTAAGCGAACCCCTTGAGTTGGGAAGTCTATTTTTAACTTCAAGCCGGAACCGGATCCCTGAAGTTCGATAACCTTGCCATTCCCCCATTTGGAATGAACCGCCGTATCACCGACTTGCCAGTTTTCCACAACAGGATTACGCAAAGTAGGCTTCGTTACGGGACGAGACATTACGGATAAATGAGACGGTACATGACGCTGTACATCCTCACGCACTTTGCGTTTTGGTCGTAACTCTTCAATCAAGCCTTCCGGAATCTCTTTTAAGAAGCGCGATGGCAAATAGCCGTTGGTGCGGCCGAATACGGTACGGGTCGTAGCATTTAAAAGATACAGTTCTTTTTCCGCACGGGTAATCCCTACATAGCAAAGGCGACGCTCTTCTTCAATCTCTTCCGGATTCATGAGGGTACGGCTATGTGGGAATAAGCCTTCTTCCATACCGGCTAAGAAGACAATCGGAAATTCCAAGCCTTTGGCTGAATGAAGGGTCATCAAGGTTACTTTAGAATCAGCTTGTTCATACGTATCCACATCATTGACTAGCGCCACCTGTTCCAAGAAGTCTTGCACCGTGCCTGTTGGATTTTCATCTAAGAATACTTTGGCTACGGATAACAATTCACCGATATTTTCAACGCGGGCTTCGTCTTGAGGGTCCGTGCTGTCTTCCAATTCTTTAAGATAACCTGTTTTTTCTAGAATAGCTTCCAAAATCTGCAATACATTGTGGTTATCCATCATGGCAACCAAAGTAAAAATCAGAATTCCGAATTCCTCCAGTTTTTCCTTCGTTTTGCCCTTAATTGTCGGAATATTGCTTAACATGGTCAAACTCATGAATAAAGAATTGCCTGTTTCACGAGCATAATCTTGCAATTTAGCAACCGTCGTAGCACCGATACTGCGTTTTGGCACGTTAATAATACGCATCAAGCTCAAATCGTCAAAGGGATTAAAGAGTACCTTTAAATAGGCTAACACGTCTTTTATTTCTTTACGGTCGTAGAACTTCGTCCCCCCTACCATTACATAAGGAATGCCTCGTTTGATGAGGCCTTCTTCAAGGGCACGGGACTGAGCATTGGTACGATATAAAATAGCCATATTACCATACGGTACTTCATGAATTATCATGCTGTTTGGCAATAGTTTCGCTGATAAAGCCGCTTCTTCCAGTTCCGATTGAGCTTCGAAATGACGAATTTTCGGTCCCATATCTTTATCCGTCCAAAGGACTTTGTCGGGACGCCCTTCGTTGTTATCGATAACCGCATTGGCCGCTTCCAAAATCGTCTTCGTGGAGCGATAGTTCTGCTCCAGTTTTATGGTTTTAGTAGCCGGATAGTCTTTTTCAAAATCAAGAATATTCTGAATATCCGCACCGCGCCAAGCGTAAATACTCTGGTCCGCATCCCCTACGACACAAATATTTTGCCATTTGGAGGCCAATAAATGAGCCAACGTATATTGAGCATGGTTCGTATCCTGATATTCGTCAATCATGATATAACGGAAGCGATTACTGTATTTCTGAAGAATATCTTCACGGCTCTGCAAGAGTTTAACCGCTACCATCAACAAATCATCGAAGTCGAGCGCATTATTCTTGCGGAGTTCTTTCTCATAATATTCGTATACGTCAGCCACTTTTTGACTGTAAAAATCACGAGCTTCCATGCGAAATTCGTGGGCCATCAAGAGTCGGTTCTTGGCATCGGAAATAGCACTAAGCATAGCTCCCGGCGGAAAGTATTTATCATCCAGATTCAGGCTCTTCAACGCCCCCTTAATAACGGCTTGTGAGTCCCCTGTATCATAAATCGTAAAATTTTTGCTGTAGCCGAGGAAGTTATCCAGCTCAAAACGTAAAAATTTTGCACAAAAGGAATGAAAAGTGCTGAGCCAGATGCGATCCGCCATGGAACCAACCAAATCCTCCACACGGCTCTTCATTTCTTTAGCCGCTTTATTGGTAAAGGTAATGGCTAAAATTTCATAAGGATTTACACCCTGTGACAATAAATAAGCAATGCGATACGTCAGTACACGCGTCTTACCGGATCCGCGCCCGCTACAATCAACAGTGGCCCTTCCGTAGTGCGTACTGCTTCTTGTTGCTCTTTATTCAAGCCGTCAAATATACTACTCATAACAGTCCTTTCTACACAGTGTAATCAGAATGAACAAAAACGTTGCCCTTTGCAACGTTTTTTGTTTTACTTATATAGCTACTTAGTCGTATTATTTCATAGCTCCCAAGATTTGAGGAACGATTTGTTTTTTACGGGACAAAGTATTAGCCAAGAATACTTCCTGTTCCTTAGGTTCTTGACCGAAAGCAGCTTTAACGATAGCATCGGCATCGCCGGCGAATAATAAGTTAGTGCTTTCTTTCAAGATATCGGTAACCATGATGTAAGATGCAGCATATTTGTTAGATGCACGCAATTCTTCCAAAGCTTTTAACAAAGCAGCTTTACGAGTCAATACTTCTTCAGCGTGCATGGTAGTCAACTGACCAATGCTGATAACCTGACCGTTAGCACCGAATTCTTTCATATCTGTACGAACGATTTGTTCATCGCTGAAATCGGATACATCGGCACCGGCTTTCAACATTTCAAGGCCGTACGCTTCCAAATCCACACCGGCGATAGCAGCCAATTTCTTAGCTGTTTCCACATCTTTTGGTGTGCAAGTCGGCGAACGGAACAATACTGTATCAGAAATAATGGCGGATAACAATAAGCCCGCAATGTGTTTAGGAATTTCCTGACCGTACTGCCAGTAGAAGTTAGCCACGATGGTGCAAGAGCAGCCAACCGGTTCGTAATGGATGAAAATAGGGTTTTCCGTTGTTAAACCACCGATACGATGATGGTCGATGTTTTCGATAATTTCGGCATCTTCGATGTCCGTCGATAATCTGTACTTTTTCATTGTGGTCAATTAATACAACTTTTGTTTTTCTTTAGGTGCTTCCACTTTGGAGCGAACCATACCAAAGTAAGTGTCACCGTCTACTACCGGGAACGCACCGGCATGACCGCGGTCGAATTCTTTTAATTTTAATTCAGGGGAAACCAACTGACAACCCGCTTTAGATACGATGTCGGCGGCAGTTACAGTTTTCTTATCGAGCCAAGCACCGGCTAAAGCATCAATCAAACGACTTGGTAAAATTACGCCTACGAATTTACCGTCTTTTACAACCGGTACACGGTTCATGTCATGAGTGTTGCGCCATGCCAAAATATCTTCCAAGCTTGCAGAAGCATCAACAGCCGGTACTTTTTCCATAAACGTCTTTAATGCGAACGGCAAAACTTGTCACGATTTCAGGATGTTCTACTTTGAAATAATCAAGCACGAAGGAAGTTTCCTTGTTAGCTTTACCGGCACAAATTGCTTTGGCAGGCATACCCATCTGGGTTTTCAAATTAGCATAACCTAATGCAGACAGAAGGAATCCGTGTCAGGGCTCTTATGGCCGGTTACTAAATTACATTTTCACTCATGTATATCACCTCATAAAAAATTAGAATTAACGAAGTTAATTTATCTTATTCATTATACCATAAATTACCCTTCTGCAGTATGAGTAAATGAGCATTATAGCATGCTTTTTACAAACAAATATCTCCACCCGACACAATGTCGGATGGAGATATGAAATACAAATTTTTAAAAATTTAAAAAGTACACATATAAATAATTTACAAATCTTTTTAGCTCAACATTGTAAATTATAAGAACATTACAAAGTTCGCAACAACGAGCGTAAAGCCGGCACCAATCATCGGAATGGCAGTACGTTTAACCAAATCAAACGGTGAAATACCGGCCATACCGGCGGCTACCACGATTACAGCCGTAATCGGCGAAATGGTACGGAACGCACTGGCGATAAAATGCATCGGTAAAATCATGAGGCTGCCGAACGCCGGTGGACGCCGCAATGGACGGCACCAAGTTAGCAAAGGCGAAGAACGGAGCGTTCCCCGAGCCCATAACGATGGAGGAAATGCCGATGATGGATACCATTACGAGGGTAATGCCGATACCGCCGAAACCGGACGTTTTTTTTTTAGTCCAGTTGATGAGGCATCGATGGTACCGATAGCCATGAGGCCTTTGGCAAAGAGTTCGCCGGCTACGATAAGGCTGACTACGTTTTGCCCATTTTGGCGACCCCATGCCGTCGAAGTAAAA
>ENA-OPZN01000294-OPZN01000294.1-human-gut-metagenome-genome-assembly--contig:-NODE-294-length-17511-cov-5.420962_pt1 | contig 17511 bp, 15 predicted proteins | sample MGYA00242483_ERZ504503 | MGnify/ENA primary metagenome ERZ504503 (study PRJEB26092, sample SAMD00036285) | human gut metagenome | host: Homo sapiens | study: EMG produced TPA metagenomics assembly of... | reverse complement strand
CTATAATAAAAATGATATGGCAGAAGCCGGACTTACAATGGAATTTGTTCAGGACAATCAGTCTGCCTCCACAAAAGGAGCCTTCGTGGCCTGCATTTTCAGAAACAGCACCCACAAGGGAAACTTGTCCGTGTAATCAACGGTACTGTTTTGTATGTTGTTGTTGATTTACGAAGCCACTCCGAAACATATGGAAAATGGTTTGGTGAAATTCTTTCTGCAGAAAACTGCTTTTGTGATTCAATGTTACCTGACCTTTTAAGATTTCAGACAACTTAGATTCAACCACGCGGTTCACCAGAGCTTCTACACTTTCACGTTTCTTCAACATTTCTTTTGAATAGTTTTCCAACAACTCATCAGGAACGTTAATCATACCATACTGAGCAAACTGTGCACGAGTAGCTCCTTAGCCATGTTAGTGATGTCAGCCTGTTCTACCTTAATATCGTTAGCAGCTACCAGTTTTTCTTTGATCAGGTGCCAAGTCAGTTCTTCCAGGCTCTTTTCGTAGTTTTCAGAAACGAATTCTTCACCTTTTTCCTTGTTGTTTTCCAACATGATACGTTTCATCAGTTCATCAGCAAACTGCAGTTTACCAACCTTTTCTGACAAGTAAGTACGTACATCCAGCAAGAACTTATAGTCGCTGTCAGCTTCAAACTGTTTTGCAATTGTTTCCTTAATCTGAGCACGGAATTCTTCTTCGCTGTGAGCCTTTCCTTCACCCAATACCTGATCAAACAGTTCCTGAGTTAAGTCACCCGGAATCATACGAGTGATTTCTTCAATCTGGAAGCTGAAGTTGCCTTTGTAGTTAGCTACTTCTTCTTTCTTCACTTTCAACAGAGAAGCCAACTCAGCTTCATTGTTATCAAAAGCCACTGACGGGTTAAATACCAATACAGTATTTACCTTTGCACCATTGAAGATAGCTTTCTGGTCATCGTTCTTCATGTATGAAGGCATCATTACTGCACCTTCTACCTGCACACCACCTTCTTTTGTATTGCCGTTTTCATCCAGCTCAGCCAACAGACCTTTCAGCATATCCTTATCCTGATAGTCTTCCACCTTGTCATACTTAGCAGTACGCTGTCTGTACATATTTACCTGCTGATCTACCATTTCGTCAGTTACGTTAATATCATAGTAGTCAACAGTATCATTATTAGACAATTCTACATTGAATTCAGGAGCCAATGCAATATCGAAAGAGAATTCAAAATTCTCATCAGTTTCAAAGTTTGCGTTATTTTCCTTAGGCAGAGGAGTACCCAACATGTTCACTTTGTTTTCACGGATATACTCACCTACTTTTTCCTGCAACAGTTTGTCAACTTCTTCCAGCAATACAGAAGTTCCGTACTGTTTTTTAATCAATCCCATAGGAACCATACCCTTACGGAATCCAGGCATATTTACTCTCTGACGAAGAGTTTTCAGTGCTTTTTCAACTTTTTCCTGATAATCAGCTTTTTCAATCTGAACAGTAAGCACAGCGCTTACGTTGTCTACATTTTGCAATGAAATATTCATTTCGACTTATTTATTTAATTATTAATTATTTCTCGTATTTACCAAAAGAGGTTGCAAAATAATGTTTAATCTTTCAATAACCAAACTGACAAGCTAAAAAATCTTTACGGCCTCTGAATCCTTGTCAACCAACCAAATAAAAAACGGCAGAAAGCATATCCACCTTCTGCCGTTCCTTATTATTTCAACCTGACTCTTGTCAATATCAAACTTTACGAGCCTTACTATTTTCCTCCTTCTTCACCTTCTGCAACAAGTCTGAAGCAAAGATGAAGTTATTCAATCGCTCGTTCGTAGCATTGAATACCTCGTCTTTTGTTCCTTCCCATTCCTTGTGCCCCTGGTAAATATACAATATGCTTTCACCAATACCCATCACAGAGTTCATATCGTGCGTATTAATGATTGTCGTCATATTATATTCTTTGGTAATATCATGAATCAAATCATCAATCACCAACGAGGTTTTAGGATCAAGACCAGAATTAGGTTCGTCACAAAACAAGTATTGCGGCTGCAAAGCAATGGCACGTGCAATAGCCACACGCTTCTGCATACCTCCACTGATTTCTCCAGGATATTTTGACTGCGCATCAATCAAGTTCACACGATCCAGACAAAACTGTGCCCGCTTCACCCGGTCACGGTAAGTATCATTAGAGAACATATCCAGTGGGAACATCACATTTTCCAGCACAGAAAGTGAGTCGAACAATGCAGCACTTTGAAAAATCATGCCCATCTCACGTCTCAGCGCCTTCTTTTCCTTCTTTCCCATATCCAACAGATTACGTCCGTCATACCAGAATCTCCCCGCACTCCGGAGTAAGCAGCCCTACAATACATTTCATCAGTACCGTCTTTCCAGAACCACTCTGCCCGATAATCAGGTTGGTCTTCCCGTTGTCAAACGAAAAATCAATATTCTCAAGAACCGTACGTCCTTCAAATGACTTGCATATAGAATTTAGCTGTATCATCCCATCAATAATTGTGTAAGTATCAAATCTGAAAATAAAATCAAGACACTGCTCGAAACGACAGAATCCGTACTGGCCTTACCGACCGCAATAGAACCACCCTCTACCGTATATCCAAAATAAGCAGACACACTGGCGATGATAAAGGCAAAAAACAAAGATTTAATAAAGCTGCACCAGATATACCATTCCACAAAACAATATTGCAAACCATATTCCAAATCCGTCGCATTCATGATTCCGGCAAACCAGGCTGTACAGAAAGCACCTATTACACCTGCAAAGATACTGAAAATCACCAAGAAAGGAATCATGGTCATCAATCCCAGAATCTTTGGAAGAATCAAATAAGAGGCTGAGTTCACTCCCATAATCTCCAATGCGTCAATCTGCTGTGTCACCCGCATCGTTCCAATTTCCGAAGCAATGTTCGACCCGACCTTTCCTGCCAGAATCAAACACATGATAGAAGATGAGAACTCCAGCAGCAGAATCTCACGAGTGGTATATCCCACCACGAAACGCGGCATCCAAGGACTTTCAATATTCAATTTAATCTGGATACAAATCACGGCACCGATAAAAAAGAAATCAACAGCACAATGCCAATCGAATTGATGCCCAGCTGTACCATCTCATTCCTATATTGCTTTAAATACATCCGGAAACGCTCCGGACGGGAAAATACACGCCCCATCAACATGAGGTATTTTCCAAGGTTTGTAACAGGCTTCATCATATTATTACAATCATATTTGGCACAAAAGTAGTGCTTTTTAGCTATATTATAATAAAAGACAAGAGGATTTTCGAATTAAGAACCACAGAAGCCAAGATTTTTACTACTTTTGCACGACTGAACAGCTAACAAAAGGACAATGGCAGCACAAGAAAATCAAGAATCTACAACCGAAAAGTTTGAATTACCTTCAGACGGCAGAATGGTGCTACGAACCGAGAACCTGGTCAAAAAATACGGAAAACGAACAGTAGTGAGCCATGTTTCCATCAATGTGAAACAAGGAGAAATTGTAGGACTGCTCGGCCCTAACGGTGCGGGTAAGACCACCTCTTTCTACATGACTACAGGATTGATTGTCCCCAATGAAGGACATATCTATCTAAACGATAAAGACATAACTTCCTATCCTGTTTACAAACGAGCCCAAAATGGTATCGGCTACCTGGCACAGGAAGCTTCCGTGTTCCGCAAAATGAGCGTGGAAGATAATATCGCTTCTGTATTGGAATTGACCAATAAGTCACCGGAATACCAGAAAGAGAAACTGGAAAGCCTGATTGCCGAGTTCCGTCTGCAAAAAGTACGTAAGAACTTAGGAGACCAACTCTCCGGAGGTGAACGCCGCCGTACGGAAATTGCCCGCTGTCTGGCCATCGACCCGAAATTTATCATGCTTGACGAACCGTTTGCCGGAGTAGACCCGATTGCCGTGGAAGATATCCAGCACATTGTCTGGAAACTGAAAGATAAAAACATCGGTATTCTGATTACAGACCATAACGTGCAGGAAACACTTAGCATTACTGACCGTGCTTACCTGCTGTTTGAAGGAAAGATCCTCTTCCAGGGAACTCCGGAAGAACTGGCCGAAAACAAGATCGTCCGCGAAAAATACCTGAGTAACAGTTTCGTTCTGCGAAGAAAGGATTTCCAGTTGAAAGAAATTAGAGAATAAGCCACAGACAAACGGGAAAAATAAAAAAGCGACCCTCCATAAAGAAGAAGGTCGCTTTCTTTTTACTTGTTTTACAGCTTAATAACCCTTATTCTGCGTCATATTATCATTGTTGTTCATATCAATATCAGGAATCGGATAGACATTATAAATATCACTTACCGATTTCCCTTCTTTCACACCACCTTTCCAGTCCCACAAATATTTATCTGTGGTAAAGCAGCCGAAACGAATCAGGTCACTACGGCGTCTTCCTTCCAGATAAAACTCACGAGCCCACTCATCTAACAGATACATCTCTGTAATCTCATTCAGGGCCGGTTGCTTCGTACAACCTCGCTTTGCCCGCAAAGTCTTAATATCTTCCCATGCAAGATCTTTATGATTTAAACGGAAATTCGCTTCCGCACGGGTCAGATAGGCTTCTGACAGACGAAGTAAAGGAATGTCCGTATCCGGATACTCCGTATGGCTGGTAGACGCTCCGTCCGAACGGATATTCTGCCATTTCACAATGGACAGCCCGCTTTGGAACCCCGTAATGGATGCCGGATTCATGGTTCTGCGTCCGCCACCCGCACCTGAATAGAACAGGGCACGATCATCACCCGCGGCCTGTACCATATCCTGCGTACGTACACCATACTGCGCATCCCAGGCATCAATGGCCTCATCATTGGCAAAATCGCTCTGTACGGGCACTTCCACATTTTCCGGAATCATCGGCACTGTACCCTCCTCAAAAACTTATACACCAGCGCATTACGTGCTATCAGACAAGACCATCCGTTGGTGGTGCCCATGTGTGGCATTCCTCCCGTACGGGTTCCACACACCAGATAAGTAGAACCGCCGTAGTTACGCGTCTTCATACCGTCCTGACGAATAGGCAGAATAATTTCCTTCATGGCTTTCTGGTTCTGGTCGTTATCAGCCATGAACATCAGCCGGTAATCGTCGCACAACTCATAATACCCGCTGTTAATGACCTTATCGGCATACGTCCGGGCGTTTTCATAGTCCGCCATACCGGTATATACTCCCGCATTCAAATACACACGGGCTCTCAACAGCCAGTTGGCCGCTTTGTCCGCACGTCCGAAAGGTGCCTGTCCCGGCTCATACATATCCGCCTCGCACTCCTCCAGTTCTTTCTGGATGAAATCATACAAGTCCTTGCCGGACTTTTCCACCGGCAGTTCATTGTCAAAATGCTCCTTGAAAGGTGCCTTACCAAATAAGTCCAAGAAATACGCATAATGCAAAGCCCGCAGGAAACGCACTTCCGCACGCTGCCGCAGAGACTCCGCATCCGTCTTGCCGGCAATCTGGTCAAGAAAGAAATTCATCTGGGTAATGTCATATCCCAGGCGCACATATACCCATTCCGTACGCTGGCTGGAGGAATTCCATTCAATACTCGTAAATTGGGGAATATCCACGTTGTCCTGCCATACCCACACACATTCGTCCGTAGGCAGTTCCTGGCAATTGAAAATAGTACGATAGAAACCAGATTCTCCTTCGTCCTGTCCGTCCAGGTCGGGAGTACCCGCTAGGCCTTTCTGTCCGGTAAGTCCCAGCAAAGCATACTGCTTGACAAAAGCCCCCTCCTGATCAAAGCTGGAAGAACTCTGCGGGTCGATGGAGCTGATGTCCAAATCATTGATACACGATACATTTCCCAACGAAACGGCCGCTACCAACGCAGCTGAAAATATGTGTTTCAAATAGTTACTTTTCATACGTCTTAATGTTTTCATAAATTAGAATTGCAAATTAACTCCCAGCAGGAACGTGAAAGCACGCGGATAAGGATTCGAATCGATACCGCTCTTCACCTCCGGATCCAGCCCTTTATATTTGCTGATAATGAACGGATTCTGAGCCGTAGCGTACACACGCCCGCCAACACCTTTATAAGAAGAAGTTTTGAATAGTTCCTTGAACGAATATCCCAACGTAATGTTGTCACAACGCAAGAAGGAAGCGTTGCGCACAAAATAATCGCTCATGTAATAATCTCCTTTTCCTGTAAAGCCCAATGCGATAGCCTCCGGAGAAGTATTCGAATAGGCTGTATTTGAAAACAATCCTGAAGCACTTACATTTGCTTTATTCGCCAGGAAATCATAATATACGTAATTATTCAGGCTACTGCGTAAAGAAAAGCTGAAATCCCAGTCCTTATAAATCATCTTGGAGGTCAGTCCCATCATAAAGTCAGCGGCCGGTTTCTTGTAAATATATTTATCAGAACTATTAATCATACCATCCCCATTCCGGTCAACGAAGGTATTCTCAATCGGTTTTCCGCTCTCATCATACACCTGCTGGTACACATAGAACGAATTGGCCGGATAGCCCACCTTGTTCACTTGTACCTTTGTATTGTTTCCTCTTGAAATCTTGTCGCCGGTCTCTACATAATAGTCCGCATCATCACCTCCGGTCAGTTTGGTGATTTCATTATGATTCCAAGTGAAGTTGTAAGTCACATCCCACATAAAGTCTTTTGTGACCACCGGTTTGAAATTGACAGCGAACTCCATCCCGTAATTCTTCAAAGAACCGATATTCTGCAACATCTGTGCGTTGAAGTTGGTGCCAACCGGAATCTTGACGCTGTTCAGCAAGTCGTTTGTCTCACGATAATATCCATCCACATTACCGCTGATACGTCCGTTCAGGAATCCGAAGTCCAGTCCAGCATTGTAAGTGGTGGTCTGCTCCCACTTCAAATCCGTATTAAAGGCATTGGCACGTGAAGTATGATAATAAGTGTCTCCAAAAGGATATTGCGCATAGTCATCGCTTACCACATACAAAGGCATATAAGCAAAATCAGAGGTCACATCCTGTTGTCCGGTAATGCCCCATCCTAATCTAAGTTTCAAATCTGATAAGAAATTTACATCTTTCAGAAAATTCTCCTCTTTCATCTTCCAGGCCAAAGCCAACGAGGGGAACGTACCCCAGCGGTTTCCGTCGGCAAAACGGGACGAACCATCCCAGCGCATGGTAAAGGTAAACAGATAACGGTCCAATAAAGAATAATTCAAACGTCCGAAATAAGAAACCAGGGTATTACGGGTGGAATAGGCCGTCTGTTCTTTCAGCACCGCGTCATGAACCTTGTTCGTATAACTGTCCCATCCGTTTCCTACCGTAAAGCCGTTCCGGTGAAAATGCTGCTCTTCACCACCCGCCATCACATCAATCGTATGTGCACCCAGTGTTTTGACATACTGTGCATATACGTTATAGGAAAGGTTGTATTTATACTCGGACACAGCCGATGTGTTGCCATAATAGTTATAGGCAAACGAATAGGGCGAATACACCGTTGTCTGCGTTCCGTCCGCATATTCACCGCCCACACTGGCGTGCAGACGCAAATCCGGCAGGAAATGGAACTTATAATCCACTTCCACATTTCCTACAAAGTCATTGCTGTTGGCCCTGTCGTCCTTCTGTTCCAGTGCGGCCACCGGATTCTGGGCTGTGTTCTTGTTGGCTGTATATCTCCAGTCCGGATCGGAGAAATCGGATGTAGCCTGCGCATTCTGATAGTAGCCTCCAAACACATCATACATGCTATCTCCCCCATACACCGGACGGGTAGGATCCATAGACAACGCTCCTCCAATAGCGGCTCCGGTATCCGCATAGCGGTTCTTTCCGTTCATGTATTTGGCAGTCACATTGACTTTCAAATGATCGTCAAAGAAAGAAGGAGCCAAATTAACAGAAGCTGTAAATCTCTGGAAATTAGAAGTCTTGACAATTCCATTGTTATAATTGTATCCCAAAGAAATACGGTAGGGCAGGTTCTTCAAACCACCATTGATAGACACATGGTGGTCCGTACTGATTGCCGGACGAAAGATTTCATCCTGCCAGTCGGTATTAGCTGTGCCCAAAGACGCAGGCAAGTTGTCTCCAAAAACCTGCTGAGCGTACGCACGGTACTCATCCCCGTCCAGCACGTCATAGCGTTTCTGTATGGTAGAGACCGACACGGAACCGTTATAGCTGACCCTCGGCGCCTGTCCGCTCTTTCCTTTCTTGGTAGTGATAATAATCACACCGTTAGAGGCACGGGAACCGTAAATAGCCGTAGCCGAGGCATCTTTCAATACGGTAAATGTCTCAATATCCTCCGGATTGACCATAGACAGCCCGTTTGACATTCCCTTGATACCGCTATTATCAATAGCTAGTCCGTCAATCACAATCAGTGGGTCGTTGCTGGCATTCAAAGACGAGCCTCCACGGATACGTATCTGTGCGCCTCCACCCGGTGTTCCGTCATTGGAGATGACACTCACACCGGCCACCTTACCTGTCAACATATCCTGTGCGTTGGTGGTGATACCCTTGCTCAACTCATCAGGTTTGATAGCGGTCACTGAACCGGTGGCATCGTTCTTCTTCACCGAACCATAACCAATCACCACCACATCTTCCAATACTTCTGTATCGTCCTGAAGTGTCACATTCATTGTAGCTGCAGCTGGAAGTTCCTGCGTTTTATAACCAATAAAGGAAATGACAATCACATCTCCCTTTTTTGCTTCCAATGTAAAATTACCATCAAAATCCGTAATGGTTCCGTTCGTTGTTCCTTTCACCAGAATATTAGCTCCAATCACGCCCATTCCGGTATTATCTTTCACTACACCTTTCACGGTAAGTCCTTGTGCAAAAACTTGCACGGAAAGCAACATTCCAACTACCCATAATAGCAGGAATCTACTTACTACATTCCTCTTTATTTCCATATTATTAAATTAAAGTATTCCGTAATTTTATGCTAATACCTATTGAAAGCCCAATCTTTACCTTATTACAATCCTGTTCAGTTACTTAATTTCTTTAATTGAGATGGCATATCCACCTCCCACAGCTGCTTTCAAATTCAACTTTGTCTTGTTCGTTACTTTCTTCTTAGTGATAGTATAAGCCTGCGGATTCTTATCCCAGCTTGCATCTTTGGCATCTGCATAAATCACGGCCTCATACTTCTTTCCCGGTTCCAGGAAATCGAGCGTCAGTTTCGATTCATGGCCGTTATATCCTGCTGTACATCCTACATACCAGTCAGTAGTACCTTTTGCACGACGGGCAATCGTCACATATTCACCCGGTTCTGCTTCCAGATACTTCGTCTCATCCCAGTCGATAGCCACGTCCTTAATGAACTGGAAAGCGTCCATAAAGCGTTCATAGTTTTCCGGTACATCGGCAGCCATCTGCAACGGGCTGTACATCGTAACATAAAGTGCCAGCTGACGTGCCAGCGTGGTACGTGCATGCGATTTGTTATTCGGATTCATCTTGCTGCAGTCCGGTTCAAAAATGCCCGGAGTATAATCCATCGGGCCGCCAATCAAACGTGTAAACGGCAAAATAGTGGTGTGGTTCACATTGTTTCCGCCAAATGACTCATATTCCGTGCCACGTGCTGACTCATTACCAATCAGGTTCGGATAAGTACGACACAATCCAGTCGGACGAACAGCCTCATGCGCATTTACCATAATCTTATAATCAGCAGCTTTCTTCACAGCATACAGATAGTGGTTTACCATCCACTGTCCGTAATGATGTTCACCACGAGGAATGATGTCACCCACATAACCACTCTTCACTGAATTATACCCATTGTCCACCATAAACTGGTATGCTTTATCCAAATGACGTTCATAATTACGGACAGAAGCCGATGTTTCATGATGCATCATCATTTCAATACCTTTACCTGCCGCATAACGATGAATTTCCTGTACATCAAAATCCGGATAAGGAGTCACAAAATCAAACACATAGTCTTTGCTCTTGCCAAACCAGTCTTCCCAACCTTGATTCCATCCTTCTACGAGTACCGCATTAAAACCATGTTTTGCCGCAAAATCGATGTAACGTTTCACATTGGCTGTATTGGCTGAGTGCTTACCATTCGGCTTTGTCTGTGAATAATCAGTCACCCCAAGCTTCACACTGGGCAACTCATCAGTATAAGCCCAAGTTCCTTTGTTGGTAATCATATCCCACCATACACCCACATATTTTACCGGATGAATCCAGGAAGTATCCTCAATCTTACACGGCTCATTCAGGTTCAGCGTAATACGAGAAGCCAAAATGTTACGTGCATCATCACTGACAATAATCGTACGCCAAGGTGAGTTGCAAGGAGTTTGCATATAGCCTTTATCTCCTTTTGCATCCGGAGTCAGCCATGATTCAAATACCATATTTTTATCATCCAAATTCAGGCTCATACAAGCATAGTCTACCAAAGCTGCTTCATGCAGATTGATATAAAGGCCATCATCCGTCTTCATCATCAAGGCTGTCTGTACTCCCGTAGGTGAGAACACAAACTGTGAAGAATTTTCCGTCACCGCCGTTTTCATTTTCTCACGAATCTCAGAAAGACGGGAAGTTGTATAATCATATTCCTGCGTGTCATAATCTCCCGGAATCCAGAATGCCGTATGGTCACCGGTCATAGCAAACTGAGTATGTTCTTCCTTAATGACGAAATAATTCAAATTAGGTTGCTGAGGGAACTCATAGCGGAAACCCAGTCCGTCGTTGAACAAGCGGAAACGAATCACTATGTAACGGTCATTTTCCGGCTGATCAAGTGTCACTTCCAGTTCATTGTAATGATTGCGTATTTCACTTTCTTCACCCCATACCGGACGCCAAGTTTCATCAAAAGTAGAAGTATGTGTTTCTCTGACTTTAAAACCAGTCATCAGATTCATTTTCTCATCTACCCGTTCTTTATCTTTGCGTTCTGTCCATTCAAAGCCAATCCGCTTTTCCGGATCTTCCCGTTTTAATTCCAGTCCCAATGTACTGGGTTTTATCACAGGCTTGTTCTTAAAAGTTAACTCATAAACAGGAGCACCTTTTTGATTCAAGCTAAAGTCCATTACCAGATTCCCATCCGGTGAAGTCAATTTCTGTGCATTCGCCCACAATGCACAACAACACAAAGCTACAAAGGCAAAAGTTTTTCTTGTTTTCATAAGTTCTTCGTGGTATTAATATTGATTAGATTTTATGTTTTTCAATTATCGAGAGCAAAATTATGCGTCACTTTTTCATCTTATTTTCACAAAAAGGAAAATATAAATCAGCATAAATGGTAATCATCTTATAATAAGCTAATTAATCAGTTTTACATAGCCTAAAAATAGAAACGTTTTAGAAGTTAGAATGAGATTTTCTCTTCCATCCAAACAAAGTTTCCCGCTTAAATTCACATTTTTTCCGGTCAATACGTCGAGTGCATTTTCTCGTGGAAGGATTTCCTGGTAAGGAGTCAGGTCCAGCTCTTTCGAATCCTCCGTTCCGTTCATGATAATTACCACCGATTTACCGTTAAACTCACGCTGATACACATACACTCCGTTTTGAATAGAATAATGTTTCAGGCTTCCTTTACCTATCACCTGATTCCCTTTTCTCCAATTCAGCAATTGACGGGTAAACTCAAATGCTTCGTTTTCCAATGCCGTCCGCCCATTCTTTGCAAAGCAGTTGCGCGCGTCTCCTTGCCAGCCTCCCGGAAAGTCTTTGCGCAAGTCACCGTCTCCCTTTCCTTTATCTCCCGTCATCAGTATTTCTGTACCATAATAAATCTGCGGAATGCCTCTGGTAGTGAGCAGAAAGACCATAGCCTGCTTATAGCGTTTCAGGTTCTTCGCCATTTCATCGGTTTGTGCAAAACGGGACGTATCATGGTTATCCAAAAAAGTCAGCAGATTCATGGGATTGGCATAAACCAAATCTTGTGTCTGATAATCATAAAGTTTATACAATCCGCCTCCCCACTCACCAGTTTCTTCATCAAATGCCTGATTCATCAAAGCCTGCAAAGGAAAGTCCATCACTGTAGGCAAGTTAGAATTCAGCGGCGCAGCAGTTTGCTGTCCTTCTGCCAATAGGAAACCAGCACATTACTGTTCAACCAGGTTTCTCCTACAATATTGAAATAAGGATATTCATCCAACACCTCTTTACACCACTGACTCATAAAATCAAAATCCGCATATGGATGCGTGTCCTGTCGGATACCGTTGATTCCCGCATACTCAATCCACCAGATACTGCTCTGTATCAGGTAACGGGCCACATGACGGTTCCGCTGGTTAAAATCGGGCATCACCGATGCGAACCAGCCGTCCGTAGCTATTTTCTTTTCGTATGCGCTGGCGTGAATATCCATCACACTGGCGGTTTTAAATGAGGTTTGAACGTAATTGGAACGGTAATTAAACCATTCTTTAGAGGGCTTGTCCTTGAACAAATAGTTTTCACTTCCGCAATGATTAAAAATCATATCCATCACTACTTTCAGATTCTTTTCATGCGCTTTCTCTACCAGTGCACAGAAATCTTCATTACTTCCAAACCGTCTGTCAATCTGATAATAGTCTGTAATGGCATATCCATGATAGGAACCGCTTTCCATATCATTTTCCTGAGTAGGATTCAGCCAGATTGCTGTCACTCCCAAATCAGCGATATAGTCCAGATGGTTCGATATGCCCTGAAGGTCTCCGCCGTGACGGGCAAATCCGTCCGCGCGGTTCACCGTTTTCTCCCGCATCCCGTCTATCACGTCATTTTCCGGACAACCGTTAGCGAAACGGTCGGGCATAATCAGGTAAAGAACATCTTCAGAAGTAAAACCTTTTACATCTTCTCCTCTCCGCACACGCGATTTCAGCTCGTATGGAATCTGCAATTTCTTTTTCCGTTTTTCAACAGGATTTGAAAAGTCTGTGCCTTTGCTTCCGATAAATCAAGGTAGAGCAACAAATAATTCGGATTGTCCTGCCTAACCGTTTCTTTCAGATAAATTCCTTCGCCGGATACAGTCACATCCGACAAAGCCAAATCTTCTCCATATAACAAAATCTGGAGTTCCGGGTTTTTCATTCCTGCCCACCAGAAAGAAGGAGCCACTTTTTTTTATCTCCATCGCCTGAGCAGTCTGTCCTCCTCCCCACGAGAAAAGGAATACAATCAATAAATTAATGCATGTTTCATGATATTGAGGTTGAAATGTTTTTCAACGCAAAAGTAGATTCATGATAAAAGATTTCTTATCTTTGGAAATAAAATATAAACACATAAAAGAATTAAACAGAAGGTTTACAAGAAGTTAACAAAATTTGAAGCAACTAAAATATAAATGATATAACACCAGATATTCAACCTTAAAACTATGAGATCTATACTTTTCCTTATATTGTTTATTGCAGAAGGCTGGTTTATCTCTGTTTCTGCACAAAGCTCCGACCAACAAATCTTAGAACAATTAGATAAAGCAATTTCCCAAAAGAGAAATTTAAAAACGACAGAGAAGCTGTCATATCTCAAATCAAACAACGACTGAACTATGCCACAGACAATACCGAGCGTTATAAACTATGTGGAGAACTCTTCAATCTATACCTGCATTATCAGGCTGATTCTGCCTGCCATTATATTCACCGTAAAGAATACTACAACTCTCTCCAGTCTCAGCCGGAGAGAGACATCGAAATTTCCATCAATCGGGCAGAAGTAAGAGGTGTCATGGGCATGTACAATGAGGCCTTGACAGAATTACAAACAATTCACCCTCACGAGCTGTCTTCCCCCAACTTAGAATATTATTATTTCACCATAAGAGCCTGCTATGGATGGATGGCAGATAATACAGTAGATCCACACGTAAAACAAACGTATCTGAAAAAGACGGAACTGTATCGTGACTCCCTGCTAAAAATACTTCCTCAAGGAAGCAACCGTAATATTGTATTGGCAGAAAAAATGATATTAAATGGGCAGGCAGATCAGGCTATTCCTATCTTAAACAAAGTGCTTACTTCTTCTTTAGGCATGCAGGAAAAAGCATACGCATACTATACCCTTTCATTGGCATACGAAGCCAAGAAAGACACAGACATGGAAATCTATTACCTTGCTCAGACAGCCCTCATTGACCTCAATGCATCGGTTCGCGAATACGCGGCCCTTCAAAAACTTGCTCGCCTGGTGTACCAGCAAGGTGACCCGGAAAGAGCTTATAATTATGTAGCTGCTCCATGAAAGACGCTGTAGCCTGTAATGCACGCCTGCGTTTTTTAGAGGTTACAGAATTCTATCCCATCATCGATAAAGCTTATTCCGACAAAAAGGCGCAAGAAAAACGGTTAGGAAGAATCCTGACTCTTAGCATTACCGGATTGGCTGTATGTCTCATCCTACTGGCCTTTTACCTATACCATGGACTGAGAAAACTTTCTCTCATGCGAAAGAATCTCTCAAAAAGCAACAAAGAACTGGTAGCTCTCAACCAGCAATTGCAGCAGACTGGAAAAATCAAAGAAGTGTACATCGCCCGTTATCTGGACCGTTGTGTCAGCTACCTGGACAAACTGGAGCAATACAGACGCTCACTTGAGAAATTAGCGATGGCTTCCCGTATAGAGGATTTGTTTAAAGCTATCCGTTCGGCAGACTTTCTGCGTGAAGAACGTAAAAACTTCTATAACGAATTTGACAAATCGTTTCTGGAACTATTCCCCAACTTCATCCATGATTTCAACAACCTGTTGAATGAAGATGGAAAAATTGAGCCCAAACCTGGAGAAATCTTAAACACTGAGTTACGTATTTTCGCCTTGATTCGCCTGGGAGTGACCGACGCCAACCGAATTGCTCATTTTTTGGGATACTCATTAGCTACGGTATATAACTATAGAAGTAAAATCCGCAACAAGGCTAAAGGTGATAAGGATAACTTTGAGCAGGAGGTGATGAGATTATAACAACATTATTTCTTCCGATTTCCCTACCAAATTCTTGCTTTTCCCCTTAAATATAATTACCTTCACCAAAGAGAATTCTCTGTTTCACACTGTGGGATACAAAAACCACAGTGTGGGATACATATTTCACAGTGTGAAATACAAATCCCGCACTGTGAAACAGAGAATGCTTCAGCGCATTTAAAAGAATTGTTCTAACCCTTTAAATTTATTGATTCAAATGGCAGCTATTTACACCATGCAGGAAATGAAAGACCTGCACAACGAAAACGAGACCATCCTCTATCCAAGAATGATTATCAAGGGACAATGTTCTACAGAGGAGCTGATTGAAGACATCGCACATCACACCACCTACAACACCGGAGAGCTCCGGGGCATGATTATGGCCCTGAAAGATGCCATGGCCCGCGAAATGAGCCGGGGATATTCGGTCAAGCTCGATGAAATCGGCACATTTACTCCTTCGTTAGGAATAACGGAAGGAAAAGAGGCCGAACAACCCGCAGGAGAAACCCGTCGCAATGCCAGAAGCATCAAAATACGCAACATCAACTTCCGTGCCGACAAAGAACTGATTCGCAAGACGGAAGGGCATTGCACGCTGGAAAGAGAAAGCGGTACCAGCAAGCTGAAAACTTCACGCCATTCCAGAGAAAAGCGATTGAAAATGGCCCAGGATTTTCTGACTACACACCCCTATATGACGGTGGCAGACTACATGGCCCTCACCGGCTTGAGCCATACAACCGCAGCCAGAGAACTTCAGAAGTGGGGAACAACACCAGAAACAGGCATACTCCCCAAGGGGCAGCGTACACACAGAGTCTATGTGGCCGTCACCACTAAAGAAAAAGACTGATAGCTACATGATAAAGCAGCAGATAAAGAGTTTTTTTGTACCTTTGCAAAACCAACTTTCTTCACATGAAAAAATTATCTATTTTATTCACATTGATGGCCTGCTGCCTGATGGCATGCACGGGCGGTCAGAAAAAGACAACCAATATGGAAACTGGAAACGAAACACTTGTACGCCTGGAAACGACCATGGGAAACATCACGGTCAAACTGTATAATGAAACTCCCAAGCATCGGGACAATTTTATCAAACTGGCTAAAGAAGGTACTTATGACAGTACGCTCTTCCACCGCGTAATCAAGAATTTCATGATTCAGGCAGGCGACCCGCAGAGCAAGACTGCTACCGATACCACTACATTGGGCAACGGAGATGTAGGTTACACACTGCCGGCTGAATTCAACCCGAAATTCTTCCACAAGAAAGGTGCGCTGGCTGCTGCCCGCTTGGGTGACGAAGTAAACCCGAACAAGGAATCTTCAGGCTGTCAGTTCTACATTGTAACCGGACGCAAATTCTCTGAAGCACAGATGATCAGCATGGAGAACCAGTTGAATGAGGCACGCTTGGAAACAGTGTTCAACGAACTGGCCCGCAAGCACATGAAAGAAATCTACAAGATGCGCAAAGCCGGCGACAACGACGGTCTGCTGGAATTGCAGGACAGTCTGGAAGCCCAGGCACGTGGCGATCGTAGCCAAGGAACCGGCCCTGAAGTTCAGCCGTGAACAGATTGCAGCCTATACCACCGTAGGAGGTGCACCTCACCTGGACGGAGCGTATACCGTATTCGGAGAGGTGACAGAAGGTATGGAGGTTATCGACAAGATTCAGGCTGTAAAGACCAACCGCGCTGACCGTCCGGAAACAGACGTGCGCATTCTGAAAGCAACCGTGATTGAATAATCTGATTTCCGCATGATTCAAGTAAACCGTTATACACTGGCTAACGGGCTGCGGATTGTACACAATGAGGACGACTCCACACAAATGGTCGCCCTCAACTTGTTGTACGACGTGGGAGCCCGCGATGAAGACCCGTCGCACACGGGATTTGCCCATCTGTTCGAGCACCTGATGTTCGGAGGCTCCCTTCATATCCCCGATTATGATACTCCCGTGCAGAATGCCGGAGGGGAAAACAATGCCTGGACCAACAACGACATCACCAATTATTACATCACCCTGCCGTACCAGAACGTGGAGACGGGATTCTGGCTGGAAAGCGACCGCATGCTCAGCCTGGATTTCAGTCCGAAAAGTCTGGAAATACAGCGTCAGGTGGTGATTGAGGAGTTCAAGCAGCGCAACCTGAACCAGCCCTACGGGGATGCGTCGCACCTGCTGCGTGAACTGGCATACGAATCGCATCCGTACCGCTGGCCGACCATCGGAAAGGAAATTGCACACATTGCTCAGGCCACATTAGAGGAAGTGAAAGACTTTTCTATCGTTTTTATGCGCCGAACAATGCGATTCTGGCCGTGACGGGACATATCTCGTTCGAAGAAACCATCCGGCTGGCAGAGAAATGGTTCGGCCCGATTCCAGCACGGAACATTCCCCCCGACAGCTTCCGGCTGAAAGCC
>ENA-OPZN01000293-OPZN01000293.1-human-gut-metagenome-genome-assembly--contig:-NODE-293-length-17520-cov-3.195711_pt1 | contig 17520 bp, 21 predicted proteins | sample MGYA00242483_ERZ504503 | MGnify/ENA primary metagenome ERZ504503 (study PRJEB26092, sample SAMD00036285) | human gut metagenome | host: Homo sapiens | study: EMG produced TPA metagenomics assembly of... | reverse complement strand
AGGGACGCGGCGGGCCTTGGCGATGGGGACGTCAAGTTCCTCGCCGCGCTTTCGCTTTGGAGGCCCTCGAAGCCCTCGCGGCGTTTGGAGGCGGCTTGGTGTTGCTTGCCTTGACCGGCTTGTTTGCACGGCGCGTCTCGTTGCCGCTACTGCCCTTCGTAGTTCCTTTGTTGTTGGTGATGATCGTTGCCGTTCGTATGGGTTAGCCGTCCGGCTGCGAATGCGAATCGATGTATGTCCGCACGCCGTGCGATGATTGGTCTCGATCAACGATGACAGGAGGAGATGGAACATGACGAACGTACAGCAACAGAAGACAAATGATGTGAATCCCCGTATGACTGTCGATGCCTCAGAGTCAACGAGTGATCTCACGCATCGCCTACTCGCCATGCCCGACCAATTGAGCGCCGAGCTGGTCGAGCGTATGGAGGAGGATCGTGCTGCAGGATGGATCAATCCTTATCGCGCCGCCGACGATGCGGCGATTCGCCGCGAGCCGCGCGCAGGTGACGCCGGTAGCATCTGGCGTCCGTCGTACGTGCGTGATGCCGAGAAGATCATGCATCTGCCCGCCTACAGCCGCCTCAACGGCAAGACGCAGGTGTTCAGCTTCCGCAGCAACGACGATCTCTCGCGCCGTGGCCTCCACGTGCAGCTGGTGGCGCGCATTGCGCGGGACATCGGGCGCGCGCTCGGTCTCAATTGTGACCTCATCGAGGCGATCGGTTTGGGGCACGATCTGGGGCACACGCCCTTTGGCCATGCGGGGGAGGCGCGCCTCAACGACATCACCACCGCCCGCACCGGCCGCTCGTTTTTCCACAACGTCCATTCGGTCCGGGTGCTCGACAAGCTCTACGGTCGCAACCTGTCGCTGCAGACGCTCGATGGCGTGCTGTGCCATAACGGCGAGTACGAGCAGCGCGTCTTCGAGCTCTCGGGCATGGAATCGTTCGAGCAGTTCGACCACGTGGTGGGGGAGTGCTACACCCACGACTTCGACTACGTCAAGACGCTGCGCCCCATGACGCTCGAGGCTTGCGTGGTGCGCATCTCGGATATCATCGCCTATGTGGGGCGCGACCGTCAGGACGCCATCGAGGCGGGTTTACTCTCGGAAGACGCGTTTGAAGACGGTTTAGGTGGTCGATACAATTCCTGGATTCTCACGCGCGCTCGATCGACATCGTCGAGCACAGTTACGGTAAGGACCGCATCGAGATGAGCGAGGAGCTGTTCTGCGAGATCCGCCGCGCGAAGCGTGAGAATTACGAAAAGATCTATCACTCGGCTGGCATCGAGGAGCAGGAGGCGGCGACGATGGCGCGCGCATTCAGCCTCATGTACGAGCATTTCCTAGGCGACCTTAAGGCACATGACGAGCAGAGCTATATCTTCCGCCACCACATCGCGCGCATCGACAAGGCTCTGTCGTACTACGGGCGCACGTACGAGTGGGAGCGTGATCTTGACCAGACGGTCGTCGATTATATCGCGAGCATGACAGATGGATACTTTACCGAGCTTGCGTGCACGTTGTTCCCGGAGCTCAAGTTCCCCCAGCGCACGTACATCAACGAACGCTTATACGAACAGGTGTTTGAATCTATCATTCCATTTGCTAGAATCACATGCGATGGCGAATCGACGGAACGGATTCATGGATACCCTTTTCAGCAGCTCCGAGCGGAGCAAACAGCTCAAGAACGCACCCTTGGCGGTGCGCATGCGTCCCAACACGCTTGACGATTACGTGGGTCAACGGAAGGCGGTGGGGCCTGGTTCGTGGCTGCGCAGCGCCATCGAACATGACGTGTTTTCGAGCGTGATCCTCTATGGACCTGCCGGTACGGGTAAAACCACCCTGGCCCACATCATCGCCGCACACACGAAGAGTGAGTTCGTCGAGGTTTCGGCGGTGACGGGTACGGTCAAGGACCTGCGTCGCGAGATCGAGGAAGCCAATCACCGCCTCATGATGTTCGACCGCCGTACTATTCTGTTTATCGATGAGATCCATCGGTTCTCCCGCTCCCAGCAGGATGCTCTGCTCCATGCGGTGGAGAACCGCACCGTGGTCATGATCGGCGCCACCACCGAGAATCCGTATTTCGAGGTCAACTCCGCGTTGCTCTCGCGCAGTCGTGTGGTCGAACTGACGCACCTGAGCGACGCGGACGTGAGCAATTGGTGCGCCGTGCTCTTGGGGCCCCAGAGGGCTTGGCGGGCAGGTACACGGCGAGTGATGAGGTCATCAAGGCGATCTGCACGCTTGCCGCGGGCGACGGGCGCAGCTCGCTCACCACGCTTGAGCTCGCAAGCGAGATTGCGCTTACGCGTCCGGCAGACCCGGCGGAGGACGTTCGCGCCGAGGGAGCTCCCATCGAGATCACACTCGAGGACGTCAAGCAGGCGAACCCCAGGCGCGGGCTCTCCTATGATAAGTCTGGCGACATGCACTACGACATCATCTCCGCGTTTATCAAATCGATGCGGGGCAGTGATCCCGATGCCGCGGTGTACTGGCTCGCCCGCATGATCGACGCGGGGGAGGACCCCAAGTTCATCGCGCGTCGCATCATGATCCAGGCAAGCGAGGATATCGGGAACGCCGACCCTACAGCCTTGCTGGTCGCCGAGGCCGCATTCAAGTCCGCTGAGGTGATCGGTTATCCCGAATGCCGCATCAATCTGGCGCAGGCGGCCATCTACAACGCACTGGCTCCCAAGAGCAACGCCGCCGAAGCCGCCATAGACGCCGCCCTCGAAGACGTGCGCTCGAGTGGTCAGCGCGAAGTCCCCAACCACTTGCGCGACCGCCATCGCCCGGGTTCAGACGAATATGGAGAGTACAAGTATCCACACGACTACCCAGAGGGCTGGGTACCGCAGCGGTATCTCCCTGAGGGTCTCGAGCCCGGCGCCTTCTGGCACCCCAGCGGCCGAGGTTGGGAACAATGGCGCGCCGAGACCCGCCCTAGATAACCGCTGTGGTTCACAACTCTTTCAAAGTGTGCGCCATGCCTGTCATCTCGCTTCCCCCGCGCACGGGAGAAGCGAGATGGTTGAATTGGACGCGAACGGGTATCATCAATCTATCTGTGACGAGACAACTACGGAGGCATTCATGGATCCCATCCAGATCGTCCTTATCGTTTTGGCGCTCGCCGGCGCTTGGGCCGTCGTCGAGTTGGCCTCATGCTGCGTCGTACACGCGGCGTGGTCGATTCGCTCGATAAGACCGTCGAGCAGATCAACAGCACCATCGAGGAGGCGCGTCCTGTGGTCGCCAAGCTCGATGGTGTGGTCGACGAACTGCAGCCGGCTGTGTCCCAGATCGAACCCCTGCTCAAGCAGGCCACGGTCGCGACTGAGGCACTCTCGGCAGACCTTATCGAGGTCAACGGTGTACTTCGTGACGTCTCCGCGGTAAGCGGTGCCGCCAGCAGCGCGTCGAGTGCCGTGACCGGTTTTGCTGACGCCGCGAGTGAGAAGGTTCACAAGCTGTTTGCCAAGCCGCGTAAGACTGAGTCCATGCCCGCACCCCGCACCTTCGGCGACACAGCGGCTGCCCCGGCAGCAGAGACGCCCGGCTCGTTCGACCATGCCTCGGGGGAGACAGAGCCCATTGAGGCAGATGAGCCCCGTCAGTACTTCACCTACACCCCCGCCGAGGAGTCCGACCATGAGTAATCCCACGCGTGTCGCCCTTACCGTTGCTTGCGAGCCGCATCTCGCGCGCATCGTGCGCATGACCGCCGCGAACGTGGCGACGCTTTCCGCCATGTCGGTCGAGCGCGTCGAAGACATGCGCATGGCTGCGGAGGAGGCATTCATCTACGCTTGCGGAACGACGCCGGGTGAGGACCTAGTCATCGACTTCAATGTCGATGAGCGTCATGTCGCCATGACGTTCCAGTTGTCCGCAACGGCGTTCGCAGAGCCCTCTGAGGAGGACCCGACCGCCGTGTACGCCGATCTCATCTTGGGCTCGGTCTGCGATGTCTACGAAAAGCACGAAGCGCCCGCTCGCTTGGTGCTCGACGTGAAGGCGGACGTCGATGCCATCTAAAACCTCGGGTAAAAGCGCCTGGGACAAGGAGAAGACGCGCGAGCTCTTTCGCCGCTTCAAAGAAGAGGGCGATATGGATGCTCGCGAGAAACTCGTGATGTCCCATCTGAATCTCGTGCGCTTCATCGCCAATAAGTTCAAGAATCGCGGAGAGCCTCTCGATGACCTCGTGCAGGTCGGGTATCTGGGCTTGCTCAAGGCTATCGACCGCTTCGATCCGAGTCGCGGCCTCGAGTTCACCACGTTCGCCACGCCCACCATCATGGGCGAGATTAAGCGGCATTTCCGTGACAAGGGTTGGAGCGTCCGTGTGCCTAGGCGCCTGCAAGAGCTCTCGGCAAAGGTCAACCAGGCCACCGATACCCTTACCTCCAAGCTTCAGCGTTCGCCGACTATCGCCGAGATTGCGGAGTATCTGGACGCCTCCGTCGACGAGGTGCTCGAGGCCATGGAATCTTCTTCCGCGTATAGCTCTGTTTCGCTTGAGGCGCCTTCGGGCATGGAGGATGACGACACCCCCTCGGTCATCGACCGATATGCCACGGAGGATGAAGACCTCGCCTTCACCGATGATCGCATCATCATCGAGGAGGCACTTGCGAGCTTCTCGCCGCGTGAGCGCGAGGTCATTGAGATGCGCTTCCTGCAGGGGATGACGCAGATTGAAATTGCCGAGAAGCTCGGCATCTCCCAAGTGCAGGTGAGCCGTCTGCTTAGGCGTACCCTCAAGAAGATCCAAGACAAAATCGACCCCGACGGGTCCATGGCCGGCTAGGTCCGGTTGGTGAGAGGAACTATGAAGCACGATACTTCGCACGCAGAGCGTGTGGCCCGCATCACGTTTTTCAACATCTGGATCGTCATCGGCGCCATCATCATCGCCTCCGTCGCGCTGAACCTGATCGGCTCGCTTTCGAGTGTGCTGCTCTTCCTCTCCGTCGGTTGCCTCTCGGCATTCGTCGCCTCGCCCATCGTCAATTGGCTCGAGCGCCACCGCGTCCCCCGTGGTGCGGGTGCCTGATAGGCCTCATCGTTGTCATGGTCGGCTTGATTCTACTCTTTGCGCTCGTGATCCCCATGGTTACCGGGCAGCTCATCGACCTCCTGCGCGATGCTCCTTCCAAATTCTCCGCCCTCGGTGCGTGGGTGGTGCGCATGGAGAGCAAGTACGCCGTGGTCGAGCATTTGAATGACATCGTTCAGCTCGATTCGATCTTCACCGCCGCGCAGGACATCGTCAACCAGGCGCTTTCGGGCCTGCTCGCGGCCGTGCGCGATGGCATCGTTCCCATGGTGAACAACATCGCCTCGACGGTCTTCATCGTGTTCCTCGGCTTCGTTCTCGCGTTCTGGCTTGCGTGCGATTACCCCCGCATCAACGAGGAAATCTGTCGCGTGCTGCCCGAGGGCAAAGCCGACGACTATCGCCTCATGGTTGCGGTGGTCAGCCGTTCGGTGGGGGGCTACCTGCGCTCGACGGTCATTAACTCCGTCATCCAGGGCTTCCTCGCCTTCGTGGGATTTACGATCGTGGGCCATCCGTACGCGGGCGCCATGGGTGTTCTTTCGGGCGTGTTAAACATCATTCCCGTGGTCGGCCCCTCCATATCCGCGGCGTTGGCGTCTCTGATCGCACTTGTGTACAGCCCCATCATGGCGCTGTGGACGATGGTCATGGCTATGCTCTCCCAAAACATCACGGACAACGTGATCGCGCCCAAGATCAACCAGTCCACGATGCAGGTGCATCCGGTTTTGTCGCTCACGGCGCTCGTTGTTGGATCGACTTTCGGTGGAGCCGCGGGAATGATCGTCGCGTTGCCGCTCGTTGCTGTCATCAAATCGCTCTTCATCTTCTATTTCGAGACGCGCACCGGCGAGCAGATCGTTTCCTACGAGGGTGCGCTCTTCCGTGGAGCCCCCTTCCGTGATGCACAGGGCAACCCGGTTCCTGCTTTTGACGCGCTGGGAGACGACAGTTTCGTAGCCGACTCGCAGATCATCGACGAGAGCTCGGTTCCCGAGGCGGAGGCCATGCCCAAGCCTGAGCTCGAGAACCCGTGGGCAAAGCTCATCGACTTCGAGAACCCTTTCACCTCGCACGAGCACGATGTGGGTGCCAAGAAACCCGAGGAAACCGACACAACTGATGACGGCCGTTAACGTATACTAGACGGGTTGGAAACTGTCCCGGTGATCGGGACCTCATTAACCCAGGGAGTTTACGCATGGCCGCTGACTATCCCACCATGACGACCGCCGAGATCCGCTCGGCCTACCTCAACTTTTTCGAGAGCAAGGGCTGCAAGCTCTATCCGAGCTCCTCGCTCGTTCCCGATGACCCGTCCCTGCTGCTCGCCAACGCCGGTATGAACCAGTTCAAGGAGTTCTACCAGGGCAAAAAGGTCATGAAGGAGATCGGTGCGTGCTCGTGCCAGAAGTGCGTGCGCACGAATGACATCGACATCATCGGTGCCGACGGGCGCCACGCCTCCTTCTTCGAGATGCTCGGCAACTTCGCCTTTGGCGGCGTGACCAAGGAGCAGGCCTGCACGTGGGCCTATGAGCTCATCACCGAGGTCTTCAAGCTGCCCAAGGACCGCCTGTACTTCACGGTCTTCACCGAGGACGATGAGACCGAGTCCGTATGGCGCTCACTCGGCGTTCCCGCCGAACACATCACCCGTCTGGGCGAGGACGACAACTTCTGGGCGGCTGGCCCCACCGGTCCATGCGGTCCGTGCTCCGAGATCTACTTCGACCTCGGCGAGGAGGTGGGCTGCGGATGCCCGGACTGTGCGCCCGGCTGCGACTGTGACCGCTTCCTCGAGTTCTGGAACCTCGTCTTTACTCAGTTCGATCGCCAAGAGGACGGCTCCATGCCCGAGCTGCCCCACCGCAACCTCGACACCGGCATGGGTCTCGAGCGCATGGCTGCCATCATGCAGCACAAGAGCTCGTTCTTCGACGGCGACGTCATGCAGAGTCTCATCAAGTTGGGCGAGGAGATCTCCGGCAAGACCTATGTTGATGACGACTACACCGGTGCTTCCCGTTCCTTACGCATCATTGCCGACCACGCCCGTTCGGTGAACTTCCTGATCTCCGATGGCGTGCTTCCCGGTAACGAGGGCCGTGGCTATGTGCTGCGCCGTCTGCTGCGTCGCGCCGTGTTCCATGGGCGTCTGCTGGGTATCGAGGACGCGTTCCTGGGCCGTTTCATCGATGCGGTGAATGATGTGATGGGCGACGCCTATCCGAGCCTGCTCGAGAACGTCGGCCTGGTCAAGGGTATCGTCGAGGCGGAGGAGGAGCGTTTCTCCACCACCCTCAACAACGGCCGCGCTTATCTCGATGAGCAGCTCGCGGCGCTCGCGGATGGCGAGCAGCTTCCCGGCTCCGCCGCATTTATGCTGCACGACACGTTCGGGTTCCCGATCGACCTCACCGTCGAGATCGCCGAGGGCGCCGGCCATGCGGTCGATATCGAGGGCTTTAATGCCGAGATGGCCGAGCAGAAGGCCCGCGCCCGCGCCGCCGCCAAGGGTGACGCCTGGGGTTCCTTCAACGACGTGTGGACCGAGCTTGCAGACCAGTTGCCCGCCACCGAGTTCGTGGGCTACGACAACGAGAGCATCGAGGGCGCGAAGGTCCTCGCTATCGTCGTGAACGGCGAGCGTGTCGAGCGCGCCGAGAACGTCGCGGAGGCTGCCGTCGTGCTCGATCGCACCCCTCTGTACGCCGAGATGGGCGGCCAGATGGGTGACCACGGCCTTATCGACACCGTCGACGCTCAGTTCTTCGTCAATAACACTATCGCCAAGGGCGGTCTGTACGTCCATGAGGGCAAGCTCATCGGCGCGCTTTCGCAGGGTGACACCGTCTTTGTCGGTTACGACCTCGCCCGCCGCGGTCTGCTCCGTCGCAACCACACCGCCACCCACCTGCTCGACGCCGCCTTGAAGGAGGTCCTGGGCGACCACGTCAACCAGGCCGGTTCGCTGGTGTCTCCCGAGGGCCTGCGCTTTGACTTCACGCACTTCGAGGCCATGACCACTGAGCAGGTCCGCGCGGTGGAAGACCTGGTCAACGAGCAGATCTTTGCCGCCAAGCCCGTGGTGACCACCGTCATGGGCATTGAGGAGGCCAAGGCCTCCGGCGCCGTGGCGCTTTTGGTGAGAAGTACGGCGACGTGGTTCGCGTCGTGTCCGTGGGCGTCGAGGATGAGCCCTTCTCCCGCGAGCTGTGCGGCGGCACCCACGTTGCCAACACGGCGGAGCTCGGATTGTTCAAGATCGTCTCCGAGTCCTCCACCGGTTCCAATGTCCGTCGTATCGAGGCTGTGACCAGCACCGGCGCCATCACGTATCTCGAGGAGCGCGCTGCGCTGGCCGAGTCGGCCGCCGCTGGCCTCAAGTGCCGTGTTGAGGAGGTTCCCACGCGCATCGCTGTGCTCCAGTCCGAGCTGCGCGAGGTCAACCAGAAGCTCAAGCGCGCGCTCACCGGCGGTGGCTCCGATGCCATTTCCGCGGCGATCGAAAATGCCGCCGACATGGGTTCGTACAAGCTCGTGACCGCCGAGCTCACGGGGCTCGAGGCGGCGGACCTGCGCAATGTGTGGGACACCGTGCGCGGCAAGATCGCCGGCCCGGTCGCTGCGTGCTCGCCACGGTGACCGAGAAGGGTACGCCCGCGCTACTGGCCGCCGCGACCGATGACGCCGCCGCCGCTGGTTTCCACGCGGGTAACGTCATCAAGCAGATCGTGCCGCTCGTCGATGGCCGTGGTGGCGGTAAGCCCACCATGGCGCAGGCTGGCGGCAAGAATGCCGCGGGCATCGCTGCTGCTCTCGAGGCCGCGAGCGATGCGCTGAACGCGTAACCGAGGCGTCCAGAGGTGGTTGCACTCGCGCTCGATATTGGCGGCACACGCACCGGTATCGCGGTCTCTGACCGCACCGGGCGCGTCGCCATGCCGCTCAAGGTCCTCCCTGCTTCCGAGGTTGAGAATATGGCGCGCACCTTTCGCATGATCATTGAGGACCATGAGCCCGATGTCCTCGTCTGCGGACTGCCCCAGACGATGGCGGGGGAGGAAGGCCCGCAGGCAGAGCATATCCGTGCGATCGCCGAACGCGTAGCGCGTGCCTGCGACCTTCCCCTCGAGTTCATCGACGAGCGCCTTTCCTCGAGCGAGGCCAAGCGCGTTTTGCGTGAGCAGGGTTTGAGTGAAAAACAGATGCGCGGTAAGGTAGATATGATCTCGGCTTCGCTGTTCCTGCAGGCGTGGCTCGACTCTCAGAGACGAAAGGAAGACCGTGGCTGATTACTCCGGTTCCCATCGCCCCGGCGACACGTCCCGTCCGGCGGGCAAGCGATTCCGCACCAATGGGTCTGCCCCCGCTTCGTCTGCCTCGAGTCGTACCGCCGCGCCGCGTCCAGCGGGCACTCGTTTCTCGCAGAACACCTCGCGTCCCGTTTCCGCCCAGCCCTCCCGCACTGGTGTTCAGCCTGTATACAGCCGTAGTGGAGATTCGCATAAGAAGGGCTCTCCGATTCCGGTGATCGTCGGCGTCCTCATCGCCATCGCCGTCGTCGCAGGTGCTGCCATCTTTATCTTCCCTCGTCTGTTTAGCGGATCCGATCAAACCGTTGAGGCGGGCCAGCAGGTCACTATCACCATTCCCGATGGTGCCTCTGGCGATACCATAGCCTCCATCCTTTCCGAGAACCACATTATCGAGGATCCCTCGGAGTACTATGCCGCCGTCAAGAAGCTGAATGCCGAGATGTCGCTCAAGCCCGGCGATTACCAGTTCGAGACGCTGCAGGATCCCGTCGAAGTGGTCGAGCAGCTCGTCGAGGGCCCGAATGCCAGTGGCGCCAAGCTCACGGTGCCCGAGGGCAGGACTGTCGGGCAGACGGCGCAGCTCGTTGAGGAGACCTATGGCATCTCTGCCGATGACTTCCTTGCCCAGGCAAAGGCGAGCGCTTACGTTTCGGATTATCCCTTCTTGTCTGAGGCAGCCGACGATTCCCTTGAGGGCTTCCTTTATCCAAAGACGTATACCTTCTCGGGCACTCCCACGGCCGATCAAATTATTCGCGCCATGCTCGACCAGTATCAGACGGATGTGGTCGACGCGCTCGACTTCACGGCCGCCCGCATCGCTATCAACGAGCGCTATGGGCTCGACCTCAGCGATTATGAATTGCTCGTCCTCGCTTCCGTGGTTGAGCGTGAGGGATTGAACGCCAGCCAGCGCGCGCATGTTGCCTCCGTCTTCCTCAACCGCATGAGCGGGAAGGGTGATTTTGCGGGTCGCCCGTACCTGCAAAGTGACGCCACGCTCATGTATGTGACGGGCGGCGCCGTCACGGCCGATGACATCCAGAGCATCGACAGCCCGTATAACTCTTATAAGAACGCGGGACTTCCCCCCACGCCCATCTGCGCGCCGTCGGTCGAGGCGATTCAGGCTACCTTGAACCCGACCGATTCAAATGACCTCTACTTTTACATCACGCAGGACGAGGAGTATTTCTCCGAGACCTACGATGAGCACATGCAGTCTTGGGAGTAGGCAATGAGCTGGTTTTCCCCTGCACGCTATGTTTCGAGCGTTGAGCGCATCGACCTCGACGCCCTTTGGCGTCCGGCAAACGCGCCATTCTACTCGATCGCGATAATACGCTCGTCCCGCGTGACCGCAAGGACGCGCCCGCCAGCGTGGCGGCGTGGCTCGACCATGCGCGCGAGCTCGGCTTCGAGCTCATCATGGTGTCCAACAACTGGCACAAGAGTCATGTCTCGCGCTCGGCGCGCGAGCTCAAGATGGATTACATCTCCTTCGCGTGCAAGCCGCTGCCCTATGCGATCACGGCGGGTATGCGCCGTTTGGGCGCGAAGCCGGAGGAGGCCGTCATGATCGGCGACCAGCTCTACACCGATGTGTGGGGCGGAAACTTCGCCGGTATCGACACTATTCTGGTCAAGCCACAGACAACCGTCGACCTGTGGTACACGCAGATTTTCCGCATCTTCGAGCGCCGCGCCCTGCGTCACGTGGCCTGCGAGGAGTAGGTCGCCATGGCGCAGGCGGTCAAGCACGGATGCGATCACGTCTTCTTCGTCGGATTCCTTGGGGCCGGCAAGTCGACGCTCGCCCGAAACCTGGGACGGATGTTCCATCGCCGTTTCGTCGACACCGACCGCTTGGTCGAGCGGCGTTGCGGCAGCACCGTCGCCCGCGTGTTCGAGGAACTTGGCGAGGACCGCTTTCGCGAGCTCGAGACCGCCGTGCTCGAGGGGCTGCGTTCGGAGCGCAGCCTGCTCGTCTCATGTGGGGGTGGTGTCGTGGAGACCCCTCGCAACATCGAGCTCATGCACGAGATGGGCTACTGCGTGTATCTCGACGGTGGCTTAGACGACTCCCTGCGTCAAATCCGCCGCTCCGACACCCGACCCGATTTCCGCAGCGCCGAGCACGCCGCGCGTCTGCTCGAACATCGCCGCCCGTTGTACCGACAAGCCGCCGACCTTACCGTGGATATTCGCGGCACCTCGTTCACCGATGTGTCCTATACCGTTGCCGAAACTGCTCTTGGAGCGTGGTCTGATATGACGATTCGTCGCAAGCTTCTCAACTTTGGCACCCGCAGCACCGATTTGCGCTTTGGCTGCGGTGCGTTTTCCGAGCTCTCCAAAATGCTCGCCGGCGCCGTGGGGCGTCCCTGTCGCGCCTTCATGGTTGCCGATGCCGACCTGCCCGAGGACCTTGTCCTTAACGTGCGCCGTTCGCTTATCGATGCCGGATATCGCGTGGATGAGGTGGCGCTCGATGGAGAGGCCGCGAGCTCGTTCGCAACTGTCGGCGGGTTGTTCGTGCGCCTCGCGTCTTTCGGCCTCACTGCCGAGGACCTCGTCGTGGGCGTTGGCTCCGCCCCCGTCTGCTCCATCTCCGCGTACATCGCCCGTTCGTGGTGCGGAGGGTGCGCGTGCGCTCTTGTCCCCACGACGCTCGATGCCATGATCATGGCACCCACCCAGATGGTGCCCCTTTCCGTTGGGGCACATGATGCGGGCGTGTCGCTTGCGCCTGAGGTCGGTCTCGTCATATGCGATCTCGACCTTGTGCGCGCGTTCGACTCGCAGCGCAATGGCCTGGGCTACGTGCTCATGTGCGCGGCGAGCCTCGCCGAGAGCCGCAAGTGCTGGGAGTCGTTCGAGTCCACGGTCGAGGGCATGGTCGCCGGTAGTGAAGTCTCGCTCATGGAGGCGTTCACCAGTGCGCATACCTCGCGCATGAATACTGTCAAGTCGGCGAGCCCCTCCGCACGCCGCGCGTCATGTACGGCGATACCACGGCTCGCGCACTAGCCGTGTGTTTGAATGACTCCTCCATCCCCGGGTACCGTCTTTACGCCGAGGGCATGCGCTTCGAGGCGCGTCTTGCCGTCGACGTGTGCGAGTTTCCCGTTGATGAGATGTTTGCCCTCGACGATCGCCTGGAAGACCTGGGCATCGAGGAGCTTCAGTTCTCGATTGAACCCGAGACGTTCGTCGAGGCCGTGCGCGCTGAGCGCTTCCGTCGCTCGAACCGTTTCCAGTTTGCCCTGCCCAAGCATCCGGGCATCATTCGCCTGGCATCGGTAGACGACGAGGTCTTCGAGCGCCACGCCCGCGCGTTCCTCGCCTCGCGCCACCCCTAGCTTCTTACAGTGCGATAATGGTGCAGGACGCATCCGTCTTCCCATTGCACACATCCCAGCCAGCCTGTTCTCGAGAAAGGATCATCCTATGTCCCAGAAACTTAACGGTCCCGCCGGGCGCATCGCCCGCCTGCGTGCCCTTATGGCAGAGCGCGGCTACGACGCCGTGGTCGTGCGCGACGAGGCAAACCTTCGCTGGCTCACTGGGGCCATGCGGGTCTTCGATTACACCGGCGAATACCCGCACGCCGCCTTTATCACCGCTGATGCCTGCTACCTGCACACGGACTCCCGGTACTTCAACACCTTCGAGGAGAACCTTCCCGAGGGCGTCGAGTGGAAGCTCGACATGGAGGTCATCGACATTCCGCGTTGGGTCGCCGAGCGCGCCCGCGATACCAAGAGCCGTACCGTCGCCGTCGAGGATGACATGCAGATCAACTTCTACCGCGGCATCGAGCGCGGGCTAGAGGATTGCTCCATCTGCGCGAGCCTGCCGCTCATGCACGGAGATCTCCAGCTCATGCGCGCCATCAAGGACGCCGAGGAGATCGAGCTCATGCGCCATGCGCAGTCCATCACCGACGCCGCCTTCGTCCATATGTGCGAGTTCATCCGTCCCGCTACACGGAAAAGCAGCTCCGCACCGAGCTTGAAACCTTCATGTTCGACAACGGTGCCGATGGCCTGGCCTTTGGCTCCATCGTCGCGAGCGGCCCCAATACCCGCCAACCCGCACGCCATCCCCGGGTGACCGCGTGGTGGAGAAGGGTGACTTCGTCCTTATGGACTACGGCGCGGGGTACCGCGATTACAAGTCGGACATGACCCGTACGGTCTGCGTGGGCGAGCCTCCGAGAAGCAACGTGAGATCTACGACATCGTTCGCCGTACGCACGAGGAGTGCGTCGCCGCGATCCGCGCCGGCGTGGACGGTCACGATATCCACCTGCTGTCGCAGAAGATCATCGGCGATGCCGGTTACGGTGAGTACTACGGCCACGGCCTCGGTCATGGCGTGGGCATCGACATCCACGAGCTTCCGGTCTTCGGCCGCAAGAGCAACATCGTGGAGGAGGGCGCCGTCATCACCGTGGAGCCCGGCATCTACCTGCCCGGCGTGGGCGGCGTGCGCCTGGAGGACTACGGCGTCGTGACGAAGGACGGCTACGAGCCCTTCACGACCTCTACGCACGAGCTGGTCGTCATCGACTGTTAAGCGCATTTGAGAGTATACTTTTCAGGTTCGACTCCTCTACAGAAAGGCAAGCCATGGCTTCCATTACCACCGCCGACTTCCGCAACGGCATGGGTCTCAAGATCAAGGACAAGTACTACACCATCGTCGAGTTCCAGCACGTCAAGCCCGGCAAGGGCGGTGCCTTCGTCCGCTACAAGACCAAGGACCTCAAGACCGGCCGCGTGGTCGAGAACACCTGCAACGCCGGTTCCAAGTTCGAGAGCGTGCAGCTCATCACCAACGAGATGCAGTACCTCTACAACGACGGCGACAACTACTACTTCATGGACATGAGCTCCTATGAGCAGATCCCGGTGCCCGCCGACTTTATCGGCGACAACGCCAAGTGGCTGCGCGAGAACGACAACGCCCAGCTCCTCTACGCCGATACCGAGCTGCTCGGCGTGAATCCGCCCATGTTCATCGAGGCCGAGGTCGTCGAGACCGTCCCGGGTGCCAAGGGCAACACCGTCCAAGGTGCCACCAAGCCCGCCACCATCGACACCGGCGCGGTCGTTCCAGGTCCATGTACCTCAACGAGGGCGAGCGCATCAAGGTCGATACCCGCACCGGCGAGTTCGTCCAGCGCCTCTAATCGCATCCTCGCGCATCACGCATTCACGTAAGGAGTGACCATGTCGCAAGAGATCACCATCGCAGGAATCGGCATCGCGCCTGAGGTCCTGGCCGCCATCGTCTCCCGTTCCGTCGAGCAGGTCGAAGGCGTCGCGTCTGTGGGCGTCAAGGACCTCGCCACCAATCTCGTTTCCATGTTCTCCGCCAAGTCCACGCAGGTGGGTGAGGACGTCGAGGCCGAGGTCATTGACGACAAGCTCCGTCTCACCGTGCACCTCACGGTCTTCTTCGGCTATCCGTTCAAGAAGCTCGCCGAGGTCGTGCGCGAGGCCGTGGTCAACGCCATCGATGCCCAGGTGGGCGTCGAGGTCGAGAGCGTGAACATCTGCATCGACAGCCTCGTTTCCCCAAGGAGTAGCGCGTGGCATCCCTTAAGGTCAACCGCGGGCGTACGCTCGCCCGTAGCCAGGCCCTTCAGATCTTGTTCCAGGCGGAGGTCCGCGGCGAGTCCGTGGCCGACGTTCTTGCCGGCGATTTCACGCTTTCCAAGGGCCCGCTGGCAGATTACGCGGTAGAGATCGCGCGCGGCGTGGACGCCAATCGCGAGCGCATCGATTCCGCGCTGCGCGCCGTCTCCGCCAATTGGAGCCTCGAGCGCATGCCCGGTGCCGACCGCAACTTGCTGCGCGCCGCCGTGTACGAGCTGTACTTCCAGGTGGCCGATACCCTCGATGCCGCCGTCGTCATCAATGAGGCCGTCGAGGTCGCCAAGGCGTACGGCACCGACGACTCCGCCGGCTTTGTGAACGGCGTGCTCGGCCGCATCGTCCGTGAGCGCCATCTGCCGAGCCTCCAGCACGTTGCGTGCACCGTCACGGCAGATGACTGCGAGGCTGCCTGCATTTCCGCCCTGTGGTTCGAGATCGATCCCAAGCGGCTCGAGGCGGAACGCGAAGCCGCCCGCGCCGCCGAGGAGGCCCGCGCGCGCTTCGAGGCAGCCGAGTATGGCTTTGAGACCGAGGACCTCGACGATATGTTCCTCGACCCGTTCGATTCCTCCGACGGGGATAGGACATGGCCGAGGGCACTTTCGACGACATCACGGAGCGTTTGGACCAGATCATCGCCCAAGTTCGTTCCAAGGACACCTCGCTCGAGCGCAGCCTCGATTTGTTCGATGAGGCGATCGAGCTTGGCTCGCGCGCCGTGGATATGGTCGACTCGTTCGAGCTGTCGCCTCGCGAGGTCGACATGCTCGATGAGCGGGAGTCGCGTGACGGCTCCGAGGACTCGGCAGATTCGGCGGTCAAGGACGCGCGTACACCCGAAGCAACCGCGTCTTCGGATGGGCCCTCCGGCGCGGATTCGAGCGCCGAGGACGCGTAAGAAGGGCACATCGTGGCACGTGTTCGTCTAGATGATGAATTGATTTCCCAGGGCATCTGCGAGAACCGCGCAGATGCCCTGCGCACGTTGATGGCGGGTCTCGTCTCTTCGGGTGGCGAGCGCCTGAGCTCTCCCGGGATGATGGTCAAGCCCGGCACGCCCTTGCATGTCAAGGGGCGCATTCCCTATGTGGGCCGCGGGGGCCTCAAAGCTGGCCGGTGCCCTCGACGCGTTCGAGGTCGACCCCTCGGGCCTGTCCTGCCTCGATGTGGGATGTTCGACGGGTGGTTTTACCGACTGCCTGCTTAAGCGCGGCGCTGCGCACGTGGTCTCCGTCGATGTGGGCCGTGCCCAGTTCGACTGGTCCTTGCGCAACGACGCCCCGCGTGACCCTGCTCGAGCGCACGAACATCGTCGATGTACCCGCGCTCGGTCATGCGGGGGCCTTCGACCTAGCCGTGTGCGATGTCTCCTTCACCAGCATTCGCACCATCTTACCTGCGGTGCTCGAGCTTATCTCGGCCGACGGCGCTTCCTCACGCTCGTCAAGCCGCAGTTCGAGGCGGCGCCAGACGAGGTGGGGGGAAGGCGGTATCGTGCGCGACCCCACGGTGCACGCGCGCGTGTTGGAGCAAACGGTGCGCCTGCTCGCCCAAAGCGGCCTCGCCCCGCTCGACGTGTGCGCCTCGCCCATCAAGGGGGCGAAGGGCAATCGTGAGTTCTTCCTGCTGGGCGCTCGGGGCGCCCGCGACGTCCAAGGTCTGTGTTCCAACGCACGCGCCCTCGATGAGCGCATCGCGTTGCTCGTGAGTAAGGCGGCCTCGCTATGATGGTCTTTCTCGTCCCCAATTACTACAAGCAGGAGGCCGTTGAGAGCGGTCTTGCCTTGGAGCTCTGGCTCACGCGTCAGGGCTTCGAGGTCGAGTGGGCCCCCGACCAGCGCTCCGGCATCGAGTTGACGCCCGACCTTGAAGACTGTGGGCTGGTGATCTCACTCGGCGGTGACGGTACGCTGCTGCGCGCCGCACGCATCGTGGGATACCGCGAGATCCCCATTCTCGGCCTTTCCTATGGCCATTTGGGCTTTCTTACGGCGGCCAGGCCCGAGGATCGCAACGTCCTCACCGTAGTGGGTGATGCCCTTGCAGGTGAGCTGCACGTGAGTCGTCGCGCAACGCTCGCCTGCGATATCGTGAGCGTTGATGAGTTCGGCGAGGAGCGCTCCTACACGAGCTTCGCCCTGAACGACTTGGCCCTTACGCGTGGCCCGCTGTCCGATATGGTTGAATTCGATATCACGGTCTCGGGCCATCATATCGACCGTCTACGTGGCGACGGCGTGGTGGTGTCCACGGCCACCGGCTCGACGGGCTATGCGCTTTCCGCAGGAGGCCCCATCGTCAGCCCCGATTACGCGGGCATGGTCTGCGTGCCTATCGCGGCGCACACTATTCAGGCGCGCGCCTTCCTCACCTCGCCCTCCGATGTGATCGAACTCAAGATGTCCAAGGACCGCCCCTCGGTGCCCGCCA